>ERZ894236.1812-NODE-1812-length-12807-cov-10.304_pt1 | contig 12807 bp, 15 predicted proteins | sample MGYA00380297_ERZ894236 | MGnify/ENA primary metagenome ERZ894236 (study PRJEB32331, sample SAMN06328420) | human gut metagenome | biome: human gut microbiome; feature: stool | host: Homo sapiens | collected 2014-08-04 ... | reverse complement strand
GGTTATCTGATTTCCAGATTTCCGGAAGCGCGATTTCATCGCGCAAGAATAATCATAAATGGAATTCTTTTTTTGTAAGCCCCGAATCAAGTGCACGATATAGATATCGGGCTGCTATGGAAGAATAGGGACTCCATTTTTTACATTTCTTTTGTATCGCTAATGGTGATAAATCATCGGTCTTATATGCCCATCTGTATGCTTGCAAAAAGGCTCCATCTTCGTAAGGAAGAATGTCTTGTCTATCCAGAACGAAAATCAGATACATTTTTGCGGTCCAATTTCCGATACCTTTTATGGACGTAAGCTCATCAATAATTTCTTGATCTTTCATTACAGAAAATTTACTGAGGTTAAGATCACCGGAGATTACTTTGGTAGTTATGTCACGGATATATCCAGTTTTTGCTGTTGAAAGACCAATTCCCTTTATTTGATCATCTGACAACAAGGCAACACGTTCTGGAGCGATTTTTCCATCACATAAGTTTACCATACGATCGGAGATGACATCAGCAACATTATTGGAAAGCATCTGTCCAATAATGTTATAGATCAAATGAGCATAAGCATCTGCTCCATGAGGAACATAAGTAATAGGACCGATTGTCTGGATGATTTTCTTCATTCGTTTACATTTTTCACATAAGTATTGGACAGAAGGTGTGTCCATATCAAGTGTTATAACATCTGGCATGATGCAACTCCTCAATCATCTATGGTCTCAAGAATATCTTCAATATGGCAGTTAAGCGTCTCACAGATTTTCAAAAGAACATCCGTGGTGATATTGCCGCCTTTGCCGAGCTTGGCTATTGATGCGGCGCTGATACCGGCCGCATCTTTCAATTGCATCTTTGTCATATTCTTATCAATGAGCAACTTCCACAACTTGTTATAACTGATTCGCATAGTTCCTCCTTGTAATTCGTCTACTGAACATCAAGCAAAAATCCATATCTTCCAGGTTCAAGTCCTTTTGTAAAGGTGATGACGTTTGCGCCGGCCTTTTCATACTCGAGCTTCGGAATGTGCCTTATGTTTTCCAGGATTATGATCTGACCATCATGTTGATGGCTAATAAAGAAGTTAAACAAGGCTGTTCGCATGCTTTCTGGTGCCGCATCGGATACACCCTGGTCAAGACCAAGAAGTGGAGTATCGATTACGACAAAGCCAGGGTCATAGGTTGCATATTTCTCCATATAACACCGGAATACAACGGCAACAATACTGTTAAGAAAGGAACAGTATCCCTGTCCATTGATGTCGGATTTTTTATGACCATTGACTTCAATATCGAAGTCTTTCATATTAAACCGAGCTGTGGTCAGATTCTCGTATGCACATTCAATCAAAGCCTCTTTGAGCATTTTGTCAATGCGCTCCTGGAAAATATCATCGAAGTACTCTTTCGGATGATACTCAATATATGATTCATCTTCGCTGGGCAAATCTCGCAGATCCGTTTCCCAACTTGAAGCAAAACCATCAATTACCTGAAGCTCTTGTTTGATCTGTATGTAAGTGCGATACCAATTCAGAGATTGTCTTAATGCATCTGCTTTAGGCTGCAGTTCCTTTTCGATCATGGTTTCGATGCTATCTCTTTTAGCTTGCAGTGCTTTGAGCTTTTCGTCTATTTCACTTTTTTCCTGATTAAGATCGTCCTCCGTTTCTTCGAGGCCATTCATCTGAAGCAAGATCCGATCCAGCTCTGCTTGTGCGGATTCGATGTAGGTCTTTTTATTACGTAAAGGCAATTTCCCGTCACAGAATGGACAGATTTTGTTTTGAGGCACATGACTTATTTCAACTTCGCCGTTTACGATGAAGGAGAGCCTCTTAATATCGGAGACGTATTGTGTTTTGAGTGAAGCATAGCGTGATTGTAGAAGATCACATTCAGCCGCTCTGCTTTGAAGTCGAAGAATCTGGCTTAGCAGATCACGACTCTGATCGACAGCGTCGGATATTTGAGTCTCAGTATTTTGTAGGCTATCAATTATATCCTGCATAGCTTGTTCAACATCAACGCCATTAAATGCATCAAGATTCTTTTGTAAATCTTTTTTCTTATCTGCTGCAGACTGAATCTTTTTATTTACATATTCTTCAACAGCTTGTTTCCGGGCTACTCGGATTTCTTTCTTTGTTTTAGCATCGGCTTCTGCAAAGTCTCTGCCTGATAGCAAAAACAGAAGGGCTGAAAGTAGCGCGGTCTTTTCCGTTCCTTGTTCAGGTTCAATAACTGAGGTTTCCTTTGCTATTTCGCTGACATGGAATAGGAGTATATGTAGAAAAGTTCTCCAGGTTAGTCTCTTTTTATCAAAATTTTTATTCTTTACAATTTGATGCTCACCATCAATCCCGATTGAGCTAAGTAAAAGATCGCTGAGGATTGGTAATGGTTCTTTTTTCTTTGTAGGATTTAGATCATAAGTACCGCTATCAAAGCCTTGAACATCTGTTACTATTTCAACCTGATTCTTGCCCAAGACCCGAGTAATTATTATATTGCCCTTTCCGGTATGGATGGACATTTCGATTGTATCGTAGCCCAAACTGTCATCAAAGGGTTTTGCCTTGCTACCAAAGCAAAAATCGATGCATTTGATAATACAGGTCTTACCAGTGTTTGAGCGGCCTTGAATGATGTTCAATCCAGGACGGAGGTCAACTGATGAGTCTTGCTTACCACTGCCTTTTGCAGTGACTTTTGTTATATAGAATTCACCCATTGCTACCTCCTTAATGCTCTCACTGCTGCTTGATTAATTGTTTTTATGAGTTCCGTATCTGTGTTTTTTCCATATTTCTTGTGCACAGCATTTACGATCTCCAGGTATTGCGTTTTGTAATCAGATTCAAGCGATTCCACGTATTTTTTCCCGGAGGCGGTCAAAGAATAGAGAAAACCATCTCGATTACGATTGACGGATATCAATCCGTCGAGAACGAATGATTTCACACCTTCTGCGCAAGTGGCTCTCTTGGAAGTTAGCTCACTGAAGCTAAAGTGATTGATGCCATGAAGATTCTTCTCTGATACACCTAAGTCGCTACCGTAAATCGTTATAAAATCATATGAGGTAATGCGGTCGATTGTCATTCCATGATTTTGAAATGAGTAGAGAATTAACATGACTCGCAATCCTGTTTCAAAGGGTGTATTGAAAAGATCATTCATCGATATTCACCCACGACTTTATAACCTCGTCGTTTACCAATATATGGCATACGCCTTTCTTTTCTAAATTCCCTATGAGTCCAACTATATTCATTAGAGCGGACTTTGTAAGGGTTGTATTCGTTATTTTTTCGAGGACTGCTTGTAGTCGATCATAGCCAGTGAGATGCCGATCATCATAATAGGTCGTCGATATTCCATCAAAAGCATCAGTCTTAAGTGCTTCAAACTGCTGCTTGCCATCTGAAAATACTTCCCGCACTGATCTTTGAACACTTACGGCACTATAATATGCTTTTCGCTGGTCTACATAATTCCTGCGCAGTCCTGGAGATAGGGCGTCAATCATATCAGGCGATACAGCCTTGTTGATTTTTTCGGCGTATACCTCACAAAGAGCATTGATATAAGGCAATTCGTGAGGGGTAATAGCACTCCGAGGAATAAGTTCAACTGGCAGTTTTACTGTTTCATTACCAAGGAAAACCGTTCTTGTCATGCTATCATAACGAGTAGGCATAATAGGAACATAAGGCTTGCCATCTTCATCTTTAGATGCCGAACCTTGATTCCCGAACACATTTACTTCAACGTTTAGATTATCAATATGATCCGCATGAAGTGATCTATCGCCGTACTGGTTTACTTCTGTTATTGGAGCAATACTGTCCGGCTTTTTTTGTAATTCATCTGCCATTCTAATCCCTCCATTACAGTTTCAGATTTTCCACATGATCAATATGCACGGGATGGTCGCCGTACTGATTCACAACAGTTTGATGTACAACAGCATCTTTTGCATCCTTCTGAGGTTCCGTGTCTGCATTATCCGTTTCAGCAGTGGTGTCCTCGGCGGGAGTGCGGTCCAGTGCCGGCGCTGGCCACAGCTTCAAATAAAGGTCGCGGAGTTTGCATCGCAGTTCATAGGACTTTGGACGCAGTTCGTTACAAAGTCGGTTGCCTTCTTCGATAGAACTGTTCCTAAATATAAGCCACTCCCCGTTAGCGGCTTTCAAATATCTATCCGAGATGTAATACAAGTAGTCGGACATGGTTTGCAAAACATCCCGTATTAGCATCTGCTTGTCCGGGTCTTGGATTTTCCGGATTTCAAAATTCCACTTTCTGATCAAATAATCCATCTGGTCAGGAAAATATATTGAAATGGGTTCTGCAGTCGGATCTTTTTCAATGCAGTATTGCAAAATGCGATCACTTTCGGTTTTGAACATATAATATAGATCTTCACTGGCCGCAGGCTGTTGGTTCTTCTTCTCGTCACTTCTGATTTTTTCTGCCATCTTGTGCTCTTGCACTTTTGCTGCAGCAGCGATAGCAAGCAAGGGTTTGGCCATCTGATCTGCATCGGGAAGTTGAGCTTTCTGTGCTTCAAGTATCTTTATTAATGGCTGAAGCGATCTCATCATACTCTCAGTGATTACTTCATGGTCACTGCATTTATCCTCACCGTCATCTTCAGAAGACACAGGAGATGTAATTACATAATCTTCAGCTTGAGCAATGACATCAGAACATTTAACAGGGAGAGTTAAATCAACGGAAACGTTCATGGGGCTAATGTTGTTACCGATGGTGCTCTTAAACTTCCACTCGGCTCTTGAGCTGGACTGAGAATACCAAGTCTCAAATGTTGGTCTCCCAGATTCACAATCAGGGCAGTTCATTACAACATAGTGAAGTACACTGAGTAAAAATGGCAGAAAGAGAATAGAGTCTGCCTTATGGAGGTCACTTGATTTCAATGAGTCTGCATAGTTGATTGCAATTTCTATATCAAGCTGCTCCTGTTGTATGGTTTCAATAAGTGCACGTACAAGCCATTCGCACTTAGTTCTATTTAAATATGTGTCTATAAACCCTGACATTCTTTTTAGAAGGTCGGGGTCTTTTCTTTTGTACTGAGAATCGAAAGCAGACTGAGTAGCTGGCTCCGTAAAAGGAACATAGCCACCAGTGCTGTCTTCACACTTCCTATAATTCGTTGCGCATTTTTTTAAAGTGGTTCCGGCATAAGCGGATAGATCTTCTCCAGTAACAACTTTTATTAGTCCTGCGTAAATACCCGGAATGGTAAGACCATCCGAGCCGCCTTTTAATTTATCTTTTGCTTTACGACGAGGCTTTTTGGCTTCATATAGTAAGCCGAAGAGTATGCCACCGCAAAGGTGTGGAATCTTGGTTGGGGCCATCTCTATAACCTCCTTCAAATTAGTAACCTTATACCACCTTAGTAACCTCAAAACGCTTATATCCCCTGTTGACGAGAACCTTATCTACATTAAGGTGAAAAGTAAAGATGTGGGAGATAGACCTGAAAATTACACGGGAAATATACACTTTCTTTATTCTATCATGCATCTGTGAAAATTTCTACCTCTTTTATGAAAGGTAGAAATGCAAAAATAAAATTATTTCTGTGAAAACGGATATTCTCTCCATCTAATTATTAATCTCAATTGTCCGAGATGGCCATTAGGACGATGGGATGCATAGAGAGTTTAGGCAGCGGTAATAAAGACCGCTCCGGAAACGAAGATGCACCCACCGTTAGATTTCTGCGCCCATTTTCGGATTTTCAGGAGTCTGTGGACATCTTCACCACAGGCTCTTTCTGCGTTCCATCGTTCGCGGTCGAGGACGGAAAGGAACGCAGACATGAAACTGAAGATTCGTTACGAGAACGAGTACCAGACAATCACGCTGGACGCAGAAACAACGGAGGAGTTGTGGGTATCCCTCTCACTTGAAGGCGAGGGATTATCGCAGGAGGAGCGAGAAAAGCTGATCCAGGAGGAATGGGAGAAGCAGTTCAATCGTCCGGATTATAACTGCTGGCATAAATTCTGGCGGCATCACGGCGAGTCCAAGGCGAAGCCGGGCGATGAAGAAGATGAGGTTGATACCTCCGAGCCGCTGATGGATGAAGTGGCGGATGATCGTATTTTCAGAAAGGACGAGCTTGGCCGTGAAGAACGTGAAAGCTACGAGGCAGTCTGTCAGCTTGTCAGAGAAGCCTGTGGCAAGAAGGCTGACTGGGCAGAGATGTTCATTGCTATCCGTATTGAAGGTGTAAGCATTAACGATTATGCCGACCAGATTGGAGCCGATTTGAGCAACATCAGTCACAAGTTAGACCGTGCGGCAAAGAAAATCGAAAAGTTTATGCAGAATCGTCAGATTTGACTGCCTGCCGGGGCTACCTCTTAGAGGCGTAGCCTCGGCAAATTATTTATAAGGAGGCAGTTGATATGTCAAACAAACCAAAAAACCGGACATACAGACCGCTTGTCTATATCTGCAGCCCACTGTCCGGCGATGTACCTGGAAATACGGAGAGGGCAAGGAAGATTTGTAGATTCGCTCTGGAAAAAGGACAGATTCCGCTTGCTCCGCATCTTATGTTTCCCCAATTCGTAAATAATAACGATCCGGCCGAGCGTGAGCTTGCAATATTCATGGACGTGATCCTTCTTGGAAAATGCGACGAGCTTTGGGTGTTTGGAGACCGTATTTCAGAAGGTATGGCTGTTGAGATAGAAATTGCAAAGAAGCGCAGACAGCCAATCCGTTATTTTAGCAGCAACTTGGAGGAGGTGTCCGAGCATGAGTGAGATTAGAGCAATCCAAACGGAATATAAAGGATACCTCTTTCGATCCAGACTGGAAGCGAGGTGGGCCGTATTCTTTGATGCCTGCGGTGTGGACTGGGAGTATGAGCCTGAAGGTTATGACTTGGGTAATGGACTTTACTATCTGCCGGATTTTCTGCTCCACGGTGTAACTGTAAATCACGGGTATTTTGAGAAGAACTGCAATATCTTCGTTGAAGTTAAGGGTCAGATGAACGATGTCGATGCGGAAAAGATAAACCGTTTCTATGCAGCAGGATATCCGGAGAATAACGGATTGGGTGTTTCGCAGACAGCGGTTTTGGTAGTTGGAAATATTCCCGCTGGTGATAGTATGGATGAGATATTAGATTGCTTGCAGACCGCAGCCTACCGTGACCATCATAACTGGCCAAACTTTTATAACTTCGAAACGGTCGATGGCGATTATTTTGGGGCATATCCCGGTGTAGACAAACATGGTGTTTTTAATCTGTTCGGCGATGACTGCAACTATCTTTGGAGTATGAATGCGACAGCAACAGAACATGCCTATCGCTTAGCAAGGCAGGCAAGGTTTGAACATGGTGAAACTCCCAGGGTAAGGAGGTTCAGATAATGCGGGATTTATCGATAGCCTACGGGAATAATCGCCAGGCAAAGAAATGGGTCAATAAGACCACGAAATATGCAGATTTAAAAGAGCGTCTCAAAGTCACGATCCGCACAACAGAGTCGGCTGAAGAATACGCAAAAATGAGTAAAGCCCAGAGGGATGCTGCCAAAGACCACGGTGGTTTCGTTGGCGGCGTCCTGGCCGGCGGCCGCAGAAAGGTAGATACGGTTGAGTCCCGTTCTATGATTGCGCTGGACGGGGACCGTATTGATACGGCATTCCTTGATAACTATGAAAGAAATGCTCCCTATACATCTTTCCTTTATACAACACACAGTCATACAGCGGATAACCCGAGGGTACGCCTAATTTTTCCGCTGATACGGGACATCACCTCGGAAGAGTTCGTGGCAGTGTCCCGATACCTGGCGCAGATGCTTGGTATCGACTATTTTGATGAATGCTCCTATCAGCCCAATCAGCTGATGTACTGGCCGTCCTCTCCTCAGAATGGCGTATTTGTATATAAGGAAGTGGAGAAGGACTGGCTCGATCCGGACGATATCCTGTCGGCGCACCCGGAGTGGACGGACCCAACAAGGCTGCCAACATCCTCCCGTGAGAGCAAAGCAAACCAGGTTTCACAGCAGAAGGTGCAGGACCCGCTTGAAAAAGAAGGTACGGTCGGGCTCTTCAACAGGGTCTTCTTCCCTGTTTCAAAAGCCTTGGATAATTTTCTTTCGGATGTCTATGAGCCAACTGACAACGAGAACCGTTATCACCTGATTGAGTCGAGCAGCATGGCGGGCGTGGAGATCAAGGATGATAAGTTCGTATATTCCCACCACGCGAAAGACCCGGCGTATCTCAAACTCTGCAATGCCTTTGATATCGTCCGTATCCATAAATTCAGCGACATGGATGACAAGGCGTCCTTTCAGGCAATGTGCGATTTTGCCATGCAGGTGGATGATGTGAGGCTCCTTGCAGCGAATGAGCGCCTTGCCGGAGCCGAGGCAGATTTTACTGCCATCGGGGATGATGACTGGAAGAAGCGCCTCAAGTTCCAGCCGAGAACGAGCCTTCTGGAAAACAGCGTCTATAACTTGAATCTCATTCTTGCCAATGATCCTGATTTCCAGAACTTTGCTTATAACGAGATGGCAAACCGCATCCAGGTGACAGGACCGCTGCCCTGGGAGCGGCCGGAGGGCAACGCTTTTTGGCGGGAGGCGGATACGGCGCAGCTGAAGTCTGTGATTGATATCCGTTATCTGCCGTTCTCCAGCCGGAACCATGATGTGGCATTTATCAAGACCGCCGATGACAGGCATTTCCATCCCATCCGCGATTACCTTGACAGCCTTCCTGTATGGGACGGCATTGAACGGGTGGAAGATCTGTTTGTCCGGTATCTGAAGGCAGATGATACTGAATATGTCCGCACGGTCACGCGGAAAACATTTGCTGCAGCGGTAGCGCGTGTCTATGCTCCCGGCACGAAGTTTGACTGCGTTCCCGTGCTGGACGGTTACCAGGGCATCGGAAAAAGCACCATCGTGAAAGACCTGGTCACGCCGGATTATTATTCTGAAACGCTGTCCCTTACCGACATGGATGACAAGTCTGGTGCAGAGAAGCTGCAGGGCTTCTGGGTGGTGGAGATTGGAGAGCTTGCCGGGATGAAGAAGGCAGATATTGAGAAGGTCAAGGCATTCCTGTCCACCTCAGATGATAAATACCGTCCCTCCTATGGCAAAGTGGTGGAATCGCATCCGAGGCAGAGTATCATCATCGCTACGGTCAACGGTGAGAGAGGGTATCTGCGCGATATCACGGGCAACCGCCGCTTTTGGATCATCAAAGTGCATCAGAAAAAGCAGAAAAAGACATGGAATTTCGACGAACAGTTCCGGCAGCAGTTCTGGGCAGAGGCAAAGGAGATCTGGAAGTCCGGCGAAAAGCTGTATCTGGAGGGGGACATTCTCGAAGAAGCAGAAGAGGCGCAGCGCGGGGCTATGGAGACGGACGAGCGCGTTGGCATGATCGAGGAATACTTAAATACTGATCTGCCAGATGACTGGGCGGAAATGGATCTTTTGGCCCGCAGGAACTTCCTTATGGGTACGGAGTTTGGCAGACCGGAGCACGATGGGAAGGCCATCCGTACCGAGGTCAGCAATGCGGAGATATGGTGCGAGTGCTTCGGAAAGAGCCTGCAGGAGCTGAAGCCTTCCGACAGCTATGGGATTGCGGCGATGATGGCGCAGATTCCCGGCTGGGAGCGGACTGCTGTGATCCGGCGTCAGCCCATATACGGCAGGCAGCGGCTTTACCAGAAAACTATGTAAGCGGGACACACACAACACAACTGTTTCCCTTATATTCAAAACGTTTTTTATAAGGGTCAGTAATGAAAACCTGAGAGCGCGCACACGCGATAGTAAATATAAGGGAGCAGTTGTGATTTTGTGTTCCTGTGTCGTATGGAGGCAAATATGAACGAAAAACAGATTGAAAGAAAACTTGTGGAGGCAGTAAGGTGTGCAGGCGGTCTTGCGCCGAAGTTCGTAAGTCCCGGTTTTGATGGCGTGCCGGATCGCCTGATCCTCTTCCCTTCCGGGCGCATGGCGTTTGCGGAATTGAAGAGTTCCGGCAAAAGGATGCGTCCCCTGCAGGTCAGGAGGAAGAAACAGTTGGAGAGTCTCGGCTTCCGGGTTTACTGCATAGACGGGACGGAACAGATTGGAGGTGTCATTGATGAGATACGAGGCACATGATTATCAGAAATACGCCATCGACTTTATCCTGACACATCCGATAGCGGCTGTGTTTCTGGAGATGGGGCTTGGTAAGAGCGTGGTCACGCTGACGGCACTGTTTGATCTCATTCTGGATCAGTTCCTTATCCGAAAAGCGCTGGTAATCGCGCCGCTGCGAGTAGCGAGGGATACCTGGCCTTCGGAAATAAAGAAGTGGGATCACCTGTCGGGGCTGACCTATTCTGTGGCAGTCGGAAATGAGTCAGAGCGGAGGACGGCATTGATGCGGACAGCGGATATTTACATCATCAACCGGGAAAACGTGGACTGGCTGATCACAAAAAGCGGCATTCCATTTGACTTTGACATGGTGGTGATCGATGAGCTGTCATCCTTCAAATCTCATCAGGCAAAACGGTTCAAAAGCCTGCTGAAAGCCCGACCATACGTGAAACGGATCGTAGGACTTACCGGAACGCCGAGTAGCAATGGGCTGATGGATTTATGGGCGGAGTTTCGGCTCCTTGACCTGGGACAGCGGCTCGGAAGATACATCTCCCATTACCGAGCAGCCTATTTTATGCCGGACAAGCGGAACGCCGAGGTCATCTTCAGTTATAAGCCGCTGCTGGGTGCGGAGGATGCAATCTACCAGAGGATATCCGACGTGACCATTTCCATGAAATCCTGCGATTACCTGAAACTGCCGGAATGCGTGATCAACGAAGTGCCGGTCGTCATGGATGATAAGGAAATGGCGGTGTATGACCGATTCCGGGAGGACATGGTGACAAAGATCAGGGATAAGGAGATAGACGCCGCCAACGCAGCAGTGCTTTCCGGCAAACTCTTGCAGATGGCAAATGGCGCGGTCTATGACGAGGAGAAAGTCAGCTGCCATATACACGACTGCAAGCTGGATGCACTGGAAGAACTGATCGAAGGCGCAAATGGCAAGCCCGTGCTGATCGCCTACTGGTATCAGCATGATGCCGAGCGTATCAGGGCAAGATTCCCGGTCAGGGAGATCAGGACATCCAAGGATATCGAAGATTGGAATGCGGGAAAGATTTCTGCGGCAATCATCCATCCGGCATCGGCGGGACACGGTCTGAATCTGCAGGCGGGCGGCTCCACGCTTATATGGTTCGGGCTTACATGGAGCCTGGAACTGTATCAGCAGACGAATGCAAGGCTCCACCGGCAGGGACAGAAGGACACGGTCGTAATCCACCATATCATTGCAAAAGGTACGATTGACGAGGACGTCATGAAGGCGCTGCGGAAGAAAGAGAAGACCCAGGATGCACTGATCAATGCGGTCAGGGCTAACCTGAAGGTGGGGCGATGACTGCTCCTTATGAAAATCTTGCCCAGGCGGTGATTTTGCAGGCAGTGAAAGACTACCGCACGGCGAGGAAGGAACTGAAATATCATCCGAAGAACAAAGACACGAAGCTCATGATAGAGGATTGTGAGAGGTTCTTTCGTTCCGAATGGGTCGGAGTGCTGACATCAGTGGATGGACAGATGCTCCTAATAAGATTACAGGAGGAAAAACTATCATGACAGCAAAGGAATATTTACGGCAGGCATACCGCCTGGATCAAAAAATAAGCAGTAATCTGGAGGAGGTGGCATCGCTTCGAGAAATGGCAACAAGCGTATCCTCCCCACAGCTGGCTGAGCGGGTACAAACTTCAGGAAATACAGATGCGCCGTTTGTGCGGGCTTTGGAAAAGATCATGGATCTTGAGGAGCGGATCAATAAGGAAATCGACCTTTTGATGGAGCTTAAGAAAGAGATTCGGGCGGTCATTACAACGGTTGAGGACACGGATGAACGTATGGTTCTTAAATACCGCTACGTTCATAACTATACCTGGGAGCAGATTGGTAATGAACTTCATGCCGATGCGAGAACGGTACGCAGATGGCATGGGAAGGCGTTGCAGCATATAATTTTACCGGATGATTTCATTACGATATGAAATGCGCTCGAAATGTCCAGGTTTGTCCTAAGACGCCCATGTGTACATTATGATATAGTAAAATCAGCAAAATAAGATGAGTCGAACCTCACGGGAGCAATTCCGTGGGGCTTCTCTCATGCCTGGAAAGCGAGGTGATTTGTATGCCGAGAAAACCACGGCGCGGGTGCGCTTACAGTGGATGCCCAAGGCTTGCTGTCGAGGGCGGTCAGTACTGCGAGGAGCATCAAAAGCTTACCGCGCAGCAGTATAACAAATACACACGCAGTCCCGATACGAACAAGAAGTACGGCAGAGCCTGGAAGAGAATCCGCGACCGTTACGCTGCGGTGCATCCCTTATGTGAGCGGTGCCTTAAGGAAGGTCGGCTGACTCCCGTGGCGGAGGTACACCACATCCTCCCCATTTCCCAAGGCGGCGATCATCGTGAGAGCAATCTCATGTCGCTCTGCCAGTCCTGTCACACCAAAATTCATCTTGAAATGGGCGACAGACAGATTCGCAGCTGACCGGGAGGGGCGGGTCAAATCTCTGCATGAGTGTCCTCCGGGGAACGGCGTGGGGTCACACGCACAAAAACCGGAAATCAAACGGGGGATTGCCCTGTGAAGGATCCCGC
>ERZ894236.1762-NODE-1762-length-13267-cov-85.2586_pt1 | contig 13267 bp, 16 predicted proteins | sample MGYA00380297_ERZ894236 | MGnify/ENA primary metagenome ERZ894236 (study PRJEB32331, sample SAMN06328420) | human gut metagenome | biome: human gut microbiome; feature: stool | host: Homo sapiens | collected 2014-08-04 ... | reverse complement strand
TAACGGCGGCCTTTAGGCCGCATCAACCCACCGGCTTTAGCCGGTGGTAGTTGAGTCGGGCTGTTTCTTGCTCTGGGGCTGTTCTTTTTGTCCGCGTCTATCCTCCGTCTCCCGACCATCGGGGCGGCGAGGGCGATGTTAGGGACAGTGAAGCAGGAGCGGAAAGCGACGAAAACGCTGGAAACGTATTTTATGACAGCGGCGGTTCATGTAGCAGAATTTATCCGGATGGATGAGTATAAGAAAAGCCGGATGGCAAATGTCTTAAAGGCCAGCGGAATGAACATGACGCCGGAAGTCTATCAGGCGTATGTGCTGGTGAAATCAGGCTCCGTCCTTCTGGGGCTGGTCCCCTGTGTGTTTTTCCTGCCGCTTTTGTCGCCAGTCGTTGTCATCCTGGCAGTGCTTCTGTATTTCAAGGAGAGCCAGAAAGCGGACGAGCGGCTGAAGGCCAAGCGGGAGGAGATCGAAGGGGAGCTTCCCCGTATGGTGGCGACCATTGAGCAGGAGTTAAAAGCCAGCCGGAACGTCATCGGCATGCTGGAGCGGTTCAAGGGGAACGCAGGCCCGGCACTGACCGGAGAGCTGGATATCCTCCTGGCAGATATGCGGTCCTCCAACTATGAGGCGGCGCTCACCCGGTTTGAGGCAAGGCTCAATTCGCCCATGCTCTCGGATGTGGTGCGCGGGCTGATTGGCGTACTCCGCGGATGTGTGCGCAGTTTATACGGAAACGGATAAGAGATGCCAGGGAGTGGCCGGCGCACTGCTGGATTATGTATGTGCCGACATGAAAAAAAGCGGGATTGAAACGTTGTATCTTGTAACAGACCATACCTCTTTTTATGAGCGCTATGGCTGGGAATTCCTCTGTATGGTGCAGGGGGATGGGGAGACGGATATAACAAGAATGTATGTCCATAGAGGATGACGGGCTGATAATCTGGCATTACGGAAAATTCAGGGAGGGCTATTATGAGAAAGGTTGTTTTATATATTGCAATGAGCCTTGACGGGTATATCGCAGACAGCACCGGAAAAGTGGACTGGCTGAATGGACATGGCAGTGAGGAAGAGAACGTGGATACCTATTCCGCTTTTATCAGAGATGTTGATACTGTTATTATGGGCTGGAATACTTATGACCAGGTCACAACGGAATTGTCTCCGGACGAGTGGGTTTATAAGGGATTGACAACTTATGTCTTTACCCACAGACGGTTATCTTCGACAGAAAATATAAAATTTGTACAGGACAATCCATGCAGCGTTGTTGAGAAGATAAAACTGGAAGAAGGGAAAGCGATATGGATCTGCGGCGGTGCAAGTATCATTCAGCCCTTAATGCAGGGCGGACTGATTGATGAATATTATATTTCCATCATGCCCACAATTCTGGGTTCCGGTATTCGGCTTTTTGAGGAAATACAAAGTGAAATAAAACTCAAATTAGTGCGTACGCAATCCTATAATGGGATAACGGAATTGGTTTATTCCCGAAGGTAACTTTGGGCGCATTTAATTAGGAAAATTATATTGACGGGGAATAACGGTGATGATTAGAAAATACAGTTCATCGGATTGTAAATATTTAGCGGAGTTATTTTATCAGACTGTTCATACTGTAAATGCGAAAGATTACACAAAGGAGCAGCTGGATGTATGGGCCACAGGGTGTGTGGATTTGGAAAAATGGGTTAAATCTTTTTCTGAACATTATACGGTTGTGGCTGTGGAGAATGGTGTGATAGCCGGATTCGGAGATATAGATGAATCAGGGTATCTTGACAGGTTATATGTTCACAAAGACTATCAGAATCAAGGGATTGCCACTGCTATTTGTGATGAATTGGAACAAAACGTTCGGGCAGATAAGATAACTACGCACGCTTCGGTTACGGCGAAGCCATTCTTTGAACACAGGGGTTACAAAGTGGTCAGGGAGCAGCAGGTAATAAGGGGTGGGATTCCTTTGACTAATTTTGTTATGGAGAAGTAACTGCGTTTTTTAGTATATTCATATTGGTTTTTGTACAGGGCATCGGCCAGAAAACGGCGGGTGCTTTTTGTGTGTCCGAAAACGGCGGGAGGTGGTGCTTTTGTATCCGGTGAGTGAGGCGTTCCTGCAGACGGTGCAGGAGAACACCCGGAGGTTTTTCTGGACCGGGCGGATTACCACGAAAGCCGGGGTGGTCCATGAGTTTGGGAATGAAGATATCGTGAAAGGCTCCGGCTACATCACAGGCCAGTGCTGCGGCAGTACAGAGATTGAGATTGGCACGGTGTATGCGGCGGAGATGGGGATTACGCTGTTTTCGGAGATTGACCGTTATACGCTGGAGGATGCGAAGGCGGAGCTGTTCTACCATCTGCGGCTTGGGAACGGGAGTTTTGAGGAAGTCCCTATGGGGATTTTTGAGGTGAGCGAGGCGAATCGGACGTTGCACTGTCTGGAGATAAAGGCTTATGATTACATGCTGCGGTTTGAACGGAATTTCAATGGATTTGAGACAGTGGGGAATGCTTATGATTTCCTTGCTTTGTGCTGTAAGGCCTGTGGTGTAGAACTTGCCCATACCCAGGTGGAGATTGAGACGATGCCAAACGGTGCGGAACTGCTGTCGGTGTATACGGAGAATGATATTGAGACGTACCGGGATGTGCTGTTCTATGTGGGACAGGTGCTGGGCGGGTTTTTCTGTATCAACCGGGAAGGAAAGCTGGAACTGCGGAAGTACGGGAATGTGCCTGTGATGACGGTGTCCCACAGGCAGCGGTTTTCCAGCAGCTTTTCGGATTTTATTACCCGGTATACGGCAATCAGTTCTACAAATGTCAAGACGCAGACAGCAGAGTATTATGCGTTGGAAACAGATGACGGGCTGACCGTGAACCTGGGCGTAAATCCGCTTTTGCAGTTTGGTTTGGAGGAGACAAGGAAGGCGCTGCTGGAAAATATCCTGTCTGATTTATCAGTGATCTGTTATGTTCCGTTTGATTCGGATACCATCGGGAATCCGGCTCTGGATTTGGGGGATGTGATGGTGTTCTCCGGCGGTCATGCGGATGAAACGCAGTTAGCCTGTGTGACTGGATATCAGATTAAGATTAATGGGAAGCATTCTTTGAAATGTGTGGGGAAGAATCCCAGGCTGGCACAGGCCAAATCGAAGAATGACAAGAACCTCTCCGGCTTGCTGAACCAGATTGAAGCGGGGAAGATAGGGATTCATACGTTTACTAATGCATCAGCCTATACAGTGAATGAGACGGATGTGAAGATTATCAGCATTGAGTTTGCGGCGGCAGAGGAGACGCATGTACAGTTTTTTGCGATTGTGCTGGTGGATGTGTCGGCAAATGCGGCGGTACAGGCAGGAGCAGCGAAGGGAACGGTTGTTGTCCCGGTTCCGTCTGTGGCTGAGGATGGGACGGAAACTACGGTAAATGTCAGTGTGGAAGCGGAACTGCCAGTCACGGTTCCTGCGGATGGGAGGGTCGTAGCGCGTGTAAGGTATGTGTTCAATGACGAAGAGATTTTGACCCATTATCCGGCGGAAACTTGGGGGAGCGGGAAGCATGTGCTACCTTTGTATTATCCCATTGAGGAACTGATTCCCAACTTTACGAACACGTTTCAGGTATTCCTTCGCTTGGAGGGCGGCAGCGGACAGATTGATACCGGGGGATGCATTGCCTCCATCAGCGGGCAGGGCATGGCGGCGGCTCCGGCATGGGATGGGAAGATTGTATTGGAGGAAACGGTCTCTGTGTTCCGGGTTGGCGCAGGATTGGGTGTCAGAGGGTTTGCGGAGACAGTTGGAATTGAAACCATGGAGCTTGTACAGAGGCAGATGGCAGACAGCATGGGGCGGATTCCAGTAGGCGCGTTTGGATGTCCGGTAGATTTGAGTTGAGGAGGGCGTTATGAGACTGACGGGAACGATGAGGATTGAACTGACGGATGTGAATACCGGGGAGGTCACAGCCGTAACGGAGGAAAATATGGTGACGGATGCGGTGAACCATATCCTGGGGCTGAACCCCATGGGAGTGTTTTATGAAATCGGGGAGAGTATTGACGGGATGAAATGGCAGGAGGCATTACTTCCGGTCTGCCCTAACATGATTGGGGGGATTCTGCTGTTTTCCAAGGTACTGGAAGAACGGGCGGACAATATATATTCCCTGTCGGATAACCTGCCAGTAGCTTATGCGTCCAATAATGTGAATTCCACGGCGAATGTGGCAAGGGGGAGCATGAACCTGACGGAGAGCAAGAAGCTGGACAATGGATACAAGTTTGTGTGGGAGTTTACACCGAGCCAGGGAAACGGGACCATTGCGGCGGCCGCCCTGACCAGCGCCCAGGGCGGGGCGAATGCTTATGGGAGTCTGGTGAATGACAGCTCAACCTTCCTGCAGATTAAAAGCATTAAGCTGGACGGGATGGCTATGGCGCGGGAGCTAGTGCTGTTTGAGACAGTGGAGGTGGATTTTGAAAGGAACCTGCTGTATTCCATCACGTATCAGGATACGGGGGTGCGTATACGGAAGGTGCATATCCCGATTTTTACGGTGGGGCTGAATGAGAAGCTGGATGACTCTTCCTTTACAGTGGTGGATGACCAGGTGGTTCAGACTTCCACGTTCCGGTTTCTTGGGGATTACACGCTGTACGGAGAATTCCTGGACGGCGGGGACGGGTACTGGTACGGGTTTTCCAATGAGGGGAATTCTTCCGGCAGTGCTACTATGGTGTGGGTGAAGATTAAGAAGGATGATTATTCCATGACAGAGGGGGAGTGGACGCTGTCCAATGCGAAGCTGATGGACGTGGGGCGGCGGGAGGAAGACAGTTCTTTCCCGGAGCGGTATCTGCAGTGCTGCATTCGGAGCGGATACCTGTATGTGATGGCGAATAACAAGAAGGGGATTTATAAAATTAACCTTTCTAATTCTTCAGACGTGACGCTGATTAATCTGGGGTTTACTTCCAAATGGAAGCCGCTGTGCGAGACAGGGACCTGCGAGGTGTATATGACGCTGGTTGGGGATTTGATTATCGGAGGGGATTTCCAGGTTACGGTGGAGGACAAGGTAATACGCACCCAGGGGAGTTTCAGGCTGAATGATGCGGCAACGCCGCTGTTCCAGTATAAGAATTTCTTTTGGGGTGGGGAGGGAGTTATGGGAGCGAGTACCGGACTATGTACCTACTGACACCTTATCTGGCAACTATTAACAACCTGTCATCGGCGGTGGTGAAGACAGTGGACAAGACGATGAAGATTACCTATACACTGACGGAGGAGGCCGTGCCGTAAGGGTGGCAGAGAAAAGGAAAACTTATGGAATCAGGAGCAGGCGGCAGTCCAAAACGGGCTGCTGTTTTTGTGCGGAAAAACAAGGAGGGTTTTGAGATGAGAGATGTAACAGGCACGATGCAGTATGTATTTGCCGCTATGGGCGGAGCTTTGGGAGCAGTCATGGGAGGCTTTGATGGGTTTTTGTATGCGCTGGTTGTTTTTGTGTCAGTGGATTATGTGACCGGGGTGATGGTTGGGATTCTGAATAAGGAGCTTTCCAGCCAGGTTGGGTTCAGGGGGATTTTTAAGAAAGTGGTCATTTTTTCTCTGGTTGCTGTGGCGCATATCATTGATACCCATGTGATCAGAAACGGGAGCGTGCTACGGACGGCGGTGATTTTTTTCTACCTGTCCAATGAGGGGATTTCCATTCTGGAGAATGCGGTGAAGATTGGGCTGCCGATTCCGGAGAAGCTGAAAAGTGTGCTGGAGCAGTTGAAGGAGGGGAATGGACATGAAGGTAAATAAGAATTATGTTTCTGATAATAACACGTATGAGAGTAACAATCCGCAGTATATCGTGGTGCATAATACGGATAATTTTGCGGCGGGGGCGGATGCCAGCGCCCATGCAAGGGCGCAGTATAACGGGAATTTAAGCACGTCTGTCCATTATTACACGGATGATAAAGACACGGTGTATCAGGCGGCTCCCCATGGACGGGGATGCTGGCATGTGGGAGTGGATTATGGCGGACGGCTGTTTGGGACGGTGAATAATAAAAACAGTATCGGCGTGGAGATGTGTGTCCAGGCAGGATATGATTTTGGCCGGGCTTTTGCCAATACGGTGGAGTTTGTCCGTCAACTGATGGCGGAGACAGGGATTCCTCCGGAACGGGTGGTGCAGCATTATGATGTGTGTGCGAAGAACTGTCCTTCCCAAATCCGGGCGAAGGGGATGTGGGAGGAGTTTAAGCGACAGGTTGGGAGCGGCGGCTCCGGGCAGTCAGAAGATGTTTCTTCCTATACAAAGATTATGGGGAAGACCATGGCCACGGCGGAGCAGATGCGGGAGTATATCAAAGCGAAGAATCCACAAGCGGCGCAGTCAGTACTGGATATGATTCCAATGTATTTGTCGGAAGGGGAGGCAGAAGGCGTGAGAGGGGATATTGCTTTTGCGCAGTCCTGCTTGGAGACAGGGAACTTTGGGTTTTCCGGTTCGGCGGTGACGCTGGAGCAGAATAATTTCTGCGGGATGGGTGTGACTTCCAATGGAAAGAAAGGGAATTCTTTTGAGACGCCGCAGATGGGAATCAGGGCACAGGTGCAGCATTTGAAAGCTTATGCCAGTACGCAGGAATTGTTGAACCCGAAGGTTGACCCAAGATTTCGATATGTCACAAGAGGTTGTGCGCCTTATGTGGAATGGCTGGGAATTCCGGAGAATCCGCAGGGAAAGGGCTGGGCTGCCGGTGCTGGGTATGGCGGGAAGATTCTGGCTATTTTGAAGGGAATCGTTGGAGACAGTGGGGATGCAGGAGACGGTATGGAGGGTTCAGGGAATCCGGACCAGCCAATCAAGCCTTTGTCCGGTTTTGTGAAGGTGTTTTATAAAGGGAAGGATGGAGTGAATGTGCGGAAAGCGCCGTGTATGGGGGATAACGTGGACCAGGTGGTATTTGACGGCGTGTATACGGTGGTGGGTGTCAGTGCGGATGGGCTGTGGTATAAGCTGAAATCCGGGCTGTTTTTGACTTCGGATAAGCGGTATGTGCATTTTATGGAGAAGCTACCGGAGGCATCTTCCTATATGGTGAAAGTGAATATCCCTGATCTGAATATCCGAAAGGGACCGGGGACTGACCATGCGAGGACGGGGAGATTTACCGGAGTAGGGGTGTTTACCGTTGTGGAGGAGGCGGACGGAGCAGGGGCTTCTAAGTGGGGGCTGTTGAAATCTTACCAGAAGAAGAGAGACGGGTGGATTTCACTGGATTATGTGACGAGGATATAGAGATTTGCCCGGTGGGGGAACCTGCCGGGTTCTTCTTTTTGACCTTCTGAAATAAGTTTCCGCAGACCAAAAGAAAAGACGTGGAAACCGCCTATCTGCTTGACTTATAGGGCGTTCAGAGTGATTAATAGACTACGCTTATTGAGCTTGCTCAATAGGAAACCAAAAACGAAAGGAGTGGGATGCCGGATGAAGCTGCAGGTGGCATATTATTACAGAACCACACACCGGGATCATGGATATGAAAAATACGTGGAACCGGGGAGAGAAGCATTCCGCAGGCGCTTTGGCAAGCGGACGGTGGAAGAACATTTCTTTTGGGATGAAGCGTCTGGCGTAGACGCAAACCGGAAAGCGTTCAGGCAGTTGATTGCAGAAATCCAGGCCGGGCATGTCCGGGTGGTAGTCACAAGGGACGTCACTATGATTGCCCGTGACTGGCGGCAGTTCTTTGAATTTATGGAAGCCTGCGATAAAGCAGGGGTGCCAGTGATATGTATCAATGAGGACGGAGACGCAGGAAAGCAGTATGAATGTGTGAAGCGGTTTGTAAAAGAATACTTCGGAAGGGAGAAGGTTTTATGAGGATACGGATGTTGGAGCCGGTACAGAATAAAATACCGAAAAAGAAACGTGTCTGTGCTTATGCCAGGGTTTCCACGGATTCCAGGAAACAGGGTGAATCCCTGGAAAACCAGATATCCTCTTATGAACGTTCCCTGAAAGCCAATCCGGAATATGAGTTTATCGGCGTATTTGCAGACCAGGGAATCTCCGGTTTCAGCAGGAATCGTCCGGAATTCCAGCGGATGGTACAGATGGCGAGGGACGGCCAGATAGATTTAATCATCACAAAGTCCATTTCCCGGTTTGCCAGGAACACGGCAGTTCTCCTGGAAACGGTAAGGGAGCTGCGGCTGATTGGGGCTGCTGTTTATTTTGAAGAACAGAATATCAACACATTATCCGGGGACGGTGAGGTCATGCTCACTGTCCTCGCTTCTTTTGCCGAGGAAGAAAGCAGGAATGTGTCGGAGAACCGGAAATGGTCTATCCGCAAGAAGTTTGAGCGTGGGGAGTACATGATTAACACGGAGCGGTTCATGGGCTATGACAAGGATGAATTTGGGGAGCTGGTCATCAATCCCAAAGAGGCAATGGCAGTCAGGTTCTTTGCGGATATGTACCTTTTGGGGGTAGGTTCCAGCCGTCTGGGGCAGTTGGCAGATTTTCTGGGAATCCCGTCTGTGACAGGAGGGAAGTGGACTGGCGGTTCATTTATGGGTATGTTCAAAAATGAGAAATACAAAGGGGATTTCCATTTGCAGAAATATTACACACCGGAGGATAAGAGGAACCAGACGGTACGGAATCATGGGGAAGTACAGAGTTATTACATGGAGGACAGCCATCCGGCGATTTTGAGCACGGAGGTTTGGAATGCCCTGCAGGAAAAGATAGAAGAAAATAAACGGGGCAGGAACATTGCCCAGAGTGACACACAAAAGTACCAAAACAGATATCCATTGACGGGGATGCTTTATTGTCCGCATTGCGGAAAAACACTCCGGCGCAGGATTGGGTACAGAAAGAAGGTAGAGTGGCTTTGCTCCACTTATATTGAAGAAGGAAAGCAAGCCTGTCCGGGTGTGCGGATTTCGGATGAATCGGCAGTCCGGCAGGATATTATAGAACCAACGGTGGCAGAGGAGGTTTACAGGAATGGCAAGAAACATTACCGTTATACCAGCAATGCAGAATTTGACAGCAGGGGAAGGGAATGCCGTGCAGAGGAAGAAACTGCGGGTGGCGGCGTATTGCCGGGTGAGTACCGATCAAGAAGAACAGCTATTAAGCTATGAAAACCAGGTGCGGTTTTATACGGAAAGCATCAACAGCAATCCGGAATATGAGTGTGCTGGAATATATGCGGATGAAGGCATTTCAGGTACGAATACCAAGAAAAGGGATGAATTTAACCGGATGATTCTGGACTGCCGGGCGGGAAAGATTGACCGGATTATCACGAAGTCTATCTCCCGGTTTGCAAGAAATACGCTGGACTGCCTGAATTATGTGCGGGAACTGAAGGGGCTTGGCATAGGGGTGACATTTGAAAAGGAGGCAATAGACACCTTGGATGCCAAAGGGGAAGTGCTGCTGACAATCCTTTCTTCTCTGGCACAGGACGAGAGCCGGAATATTTCAGAGAACAGCACATGGGGTATCCGCAAGAGGTTTGAGATTGGGCAGCATAAGATGAGCACCAAGCGGTTCCTTGGTTATGATGCGGATGAAAACGGAAAGCTGGTTGTGAATAAACAGCAGGCGAAAATTGTGAAACGGATTTTTATGGAGTTCCTTTGGGGGAAGACCACTGATTATATGAAGCGTATTTTTGAGAGGGAAGGTGTGATGAATTGGGATGGCGGGACGAAATGGCAGTCTACGACCATTGGCAGTATGCTGGAGAATGAAAAATATAAAGGGGATACGCTTCTGCAGAAAAGTTACACTGTGGACTTCCTGACGAACTAAAGTGGCCCATCTTGTCAAGACAATTTTTAAGCAAGTTTATCGTTAGGTGGTAAACGTATGTTCCTGGAAATATCTGGAACAGTCCATGTCTTTTCTTTCCTTGATGACACAGGACTTGAGGGTGGGACGCGTGTCAAGGGCCTGCCACGCAGTGGTGCTTTGCACCCTTGATACGTGGCACAACCTCAAGTAAAATTCTGGAAGGAAAGGAATCTATTTACTACCATAATAAAGGCTGGCCGGGGTACGGTAGCCAAGGCTTTGATGGAGCCTTTCATTGTTATAGTATTCCAGATACTGGTATATCCCCTTCCTTGCCTCCCGTGGATATTGGTAATCCTTCAAGTAGATGTCCTCATATTTCAGACTCCTCCAGAAACGCTCAATAAAGATGTTGTCATAGGCCCGGCCACGGTGGTCCATACTGATCAGACAGCCGGTCTCCTGGAATAAACGGGTGTATTTCGGGCTTGTGAAGTGGCTTCCCTGATCGCTGTTCATAATGACGGGCTGGGAGCGCTCAAGCGCCCTGCGGCACGCGTCCAGCACAAACGGGATTTCCAATGTATCATTGATTTCCCAGGCCAGCACATACCGGGAATACCAGTCAATAATCGCCGTCAGGTACAGCCAGCTTTTCTGAATGGGGATATACGTAATATCAATGCTCCAGACATGGTCCGGATAGGCGGCTGAAACGTCCTTTAAAAGGTACGGATAAACTTTATGGGACGGGTCCCTGCGGCTGGTACTCTGCCGGGGGTAAATGGCCTGTATGCCCATTTCCTGCATCCGGGCCAGTACGGTCTTGCGTTCCACCTGGAACCCATAATAGGTGCCCAGCCAGGCCGCGATCCGGCGGTGCCCAAACTCCGGATGCTTGGTATAAGTAATATCAATCAGCCGGTTCAGCTGCATGTCCCACTCAGAAATGGGACGGCTCCTGTAGTACAGGGAAGAACGGTTCAGAGAAAGCATCTGAGCCTGTACAGAAACAGGAAAGACGGGATGGTCCCAGTCGACCATGGAGACCCGTTCAGAACGATGGAAACGAGATTCCAGATTTTTTTTTCATCCACTCGTACTGAGCGGTCAGCCTGCCAATCTGTTTGTAGAGTTCCTCAATCTGAGCTTCATACTCCTTGGATTGTCTGCGCATTTTAGCATTTTCATTTTCGAAAAGCAAGTGGAAATTACTGGTTGCATCGGACTTCCATCGGGTAAGCATGTTGGGATGGACATTGTTGTCGGAAGCGATTTCGTTTAATAACCGCTCACCCCGGAGAACTTCCATGACAAGCTTAGCTTTGAATTCAGATGAATATGTTTTTCGCATGATGTCACACTCCTTTAAAAATAGTATGGGTGACCTAACGAAAAACTATTAAAATTTTTGTCTGAATTTCATGGTCCATTATAAAAAAGCGGGTGCAGAATGAGGGGGAAGTACAGCAGTATTATATTGAGGATGACCATGAAGCGATTATAGAGCCTTGGATTTGGGAATGCGTACAGTTGGAGATGAAGCGTAGAGAACGGTATCTGGAGGAGCATAATATTACACGGTTTTCCCAGAACACGGAGGCGAATCCATTTTCCAGTAAGATTATCTGTGGGGAATGTAACAAAGCTTTTGCGAGGAAGGGGTGGCGAACACCAAGTGGAGACAGAAAAGTGTGGCAGTGCAGTGAACGGTATAAGGTGAAAGGTGTGCTGGGGTGTGGGAACCGGCACATTTATGAGGATACGTTGATTGAGATTTACCTGATGGCGTGGAACAGGTTGCTGGAGTGTCGGGATATGTTGGTGCCGGAGTGGGAAGAGAAGATGCAGGGTGAGGATTTGCTGGCAAGATTCAGGGCAATGGATTTTATGGAGATTACCAAGAATGTGCAGTCTATAAAGGAACTAGATATTAATTTAATGCTTAGAACAGTGGATTGCATTAGGGTATTTGAGAATGGAGTAGTTGTGATAGTGTTCTTGGACGAAACGGAGATTGAAATTGATACTAAGAGAAGGTGGTGTAGTAAGGGGATTGTTTAAAGGAGAGATAAGTTTGATTTATTTAAACTGATAAGTTTAGTATTATTTATTGTATTAAAAGTTGATTTTCATGTATTTCAATGGTAGAATAAGCTAGAATTAGTTTACGCTGAATAGCTGGGGAGGATTAAGATGGCACTAAGTTATAATAAGCTTTGGAAAATACTGATTGATAAAGGAATGAACAAAGTTAATTTGAGAGATAGAACTGGGATAGGACCTTCAACTTTGGCTAAGTTAACAAAAAATCAACGAGTTAGTATGGAGGTACTTGAAAAAATTTGTTGTGAATTAGATTGCAATATTGGAGATATTGTTGACTATATACGGATAGATGGAGAAAAATTATAATGGATAACAATTTAAATAGTTTAGAGCTTATGAGCAAAGAAGAGTTACTTGAGTTTGCAAAAAAAATGATAAATGGTGGAATTACTCTATCTTTTAATGGTAAAAGAACAGCACAGGTTATAGAAAGAAAAGTAATGCCAAGAGTAATAAAAGTAAATAAAGAATTATCATTTGCTACTGAAAATTCCAAGGGAAAAAATATACTTATTGATGGAGAAAATTTACAGGCCATGGTTACATTGTATAAGTATAAGGGGCAGATAGATTTAATCGTTACAGATCCTCCATATAATACAGGAAAGGATTTTAGATATAATGATAAATGGGATACAGATCCTAATGATCCCGATTTAGGAGAGCTTGTAACAGTAGAAGATGGATCTAAGCACACAAAATGGATGAAGTTTATGCTCCCTAGAATTCAGATGATGCGAGCTATGCTTAAATCGAATGGTGTATTAGCAATCTGTATTGATGACAGAGAATTTTTTCATCTAGGGATGCTATTAAATGAAGTTTTTGGGGAAGAGAATCGAATAGGTATAATTAATTGGCAAAAATCCTATGCCCCAAAGAATGATAGCACACATTTGTCAAGTGCAACAGAATATGTACTTGTATATTCTAAGAACAAAGAACTTACCAAAACTGGACTTTTGGGTCGTACAGATCAAATGAATGCAAAGTACAAAAATCCAGATAATGATCCAGAAGGGTTATGGCGTGATGATAATCCAATCGCACGAACTAAATCTGATAAAGACAGATATGCCATTCAGTCTCCATTTACAGGAGCTCTGCATTACCCTGGTACAGGTTCATGGAGAAATACAAAGAAAAATATGAAAACATACTTAGAGGCATGGGGCTCAAAATATATCGAAAAGGATTTAGGAGAGGGTAGACCGAAAGCATTAGTGATTAAGGGGGCTAGTATAACTCGATTTTAATAAGTTTACATTATTATCCTGAAATGGTATAATACTTATAGACCATTTCAGGA
>ERZ894236.1752-NODE-1752-length-13356-cov-12.8103_pt1 | contig 13356 bp, 30 predicted proteins | sample MGYA00380297_ERZ894236 | MGnify/ENA primary metagenome ERZ894236 (study PRJEB32331, sample SAMN06328420) | human gut metagenome | biome: human gut microbiome; feature: stool | host: Homo sapiens | collected 2014-08-04 ... | reverse complement strand
GAAGTGGCTCATATTTCCCAGATGGTATTTTGCAGATTCCAGAGATATCTCTCGCCATCCCGCCACATTTACACCGAATTGTAAATGGACTTGGCTTATGGTTTTCTCCAAACTCCTCTATACCTTTTTCAAGAAACATCCACCACTCTTTACCACACTTTCCACATCTGTATTTCATGGCTCCATGAACCAATATTTCTTTTTCCATCTCTCTCCTCCGTTAAATGTCAATTTTACATATAAATACCTTGCTTCTCTATCTTGTAAATGTTATACTTTTAAAAAACAAAGGCGGCTTTTGTCATGGATAAAATCACAAATATTGACTATCGTGTATTATGCTACATGAAAAAACTCAATTCTTGCTTTATTGATGAAATAGCTTCTAAATTTGGTCAAGCCGGTCTTGCAAGCATAGATAATCTTGATGATTTAGGGTATATCTGTATGCCCTATGTTTCTGGTCTTACTGATGTTATAGAGGGTGAATCCGGTAAAACTTCTAGTCAAATGGTCAGTAACTGCATGATGCTCACTCAAGAAGGTGAAAAAGCAATATTAGATTACAAACAGCAACTAAAATCTCAACGCTATGACATCATCATCAAAGTTTTACCAATAATTATTTCTTTTATAGCTTTGTTGACCTCTATTTGTGTTGCGATTTATAAATGATTTATGGACTTCGAGTCCATCTTATTTTAGTAGACAAGTCTCTATTAATACGATGCTCTCGGTTTTCCCAATTACCACCTTTTTGCCCACCTAATGCGTACCAATTGTCTGCTTGATATACGATTCCTTCATGTCCTGCGCCTGTACTAGAATATGCAATTAATCCTTTTACGTTTGGACAATGCTTTCGTATATATTTACGTGCCATACTTAAACATTTACTTTCAATAAATGCTTCAGTATCATCTACAAAGTACATTCTAGTCAATTCTAAAATATTTTTTTGATTGATTTTTCTACTTGTGGGACGCCCCCACATCATGCAGCCAAGAATTTCTTCTGATGCATTTTTAAAACAAAATCTTAATATGGCACCAGCTGGGACGGAGTGGAGATAATGATATTCCCTAATCCAATTATCAACTGTGGTATCATGTTCCACATATAATCTCACATTTTTCTGTTCTCCATCCGGAAATAGTTTAATTTGTTCTATCATATAATCAATCACCAGCCTACTATACAAAATGTCAATTTAATATTGGTACTGCACATTCTGATTCCGGTTTGTTTGCAAAATAGCTTTCTCCACGCGGAAGTGGCTCATATTTCCCAGATGGTATTTTGCAGATTCCAGAGATATCTCTCGCTATCCCGCCACATTTACACCAAATTGTAAATGGACTTGGCTTATGGTTTTCTCCAAATTCCTCTATACCTTTTTCAAGAAACATCCACCACTCTTTATCGCACTTTCCGCATCTGTATTTCATGGCTCCATGAATCAATATTTCTTTTTCCATCTCACATCTCCTCTAAATCTTCAAATTACAGACTACTTGCACCCCAAACCGGTGGCTGAATCACTTCCATCTTTTCCACATCGGAGACTCCATTTTCATCCACACACGGTAATAAATCGTTTCCCTGCCAGCAAAAGAAAATTCCGGTTATTGATACGTCTACACACCCCGGTTCAAAACCACGAAGTGTCTTAATGGTAGTGCGCTGAACTGTCTTAAAACACACATCAAATTCACGAATCTCACCATCTTTCAAAATCAGCCTGGTTTTATCTCCAACGTTTATAGGCGTCCCATTTTTATCAAATAATCCTGTGTTCATGCTTTTCCTTTCTGTCTTACTGGACTAAATCTTCATTACATTTATCCTTCGTTTCCTTCCTGTGATCGTCAACCATACAATTCCACACAGTATCTATTTCATTCAGATATTCAATATATCCATATTCACAAGCAGGGCAATACGGCATTTCTGGCATTATACATCTATCTTCCATAGGTCATATCCTCCTCTAAATCCTCAAAGTCATCAGTTCAGCCAGTTTGCCACTTCATCCGCCGGAAACGTAAATTGTATTTCCCCGTCATTCACAGAAACCGTTTTCCTCATTTTGTTTTAATGTCTGTCTCTTGCTGCCGACCTGAACATCATCAACAATATCTCTGATACAGGTCTATCCCTATCTTTTCTCTTTGATTTCTTAACTGATTTCAAATCATACCATTCACCACGATAGTTCATATCGTCAGGCACGAATACACCCACATTATACGGAATCTCGTTCTGTACTTTCTCAAAAACTTCTTCCGGCATAACATAGTAATTAAAATCACCTAGGAAATTATGACCGTTTTTTGATCTGAAGTCCTCAACGGATGGCTTCACTTCATAACAATAAAAATCTCCTTTCTCGATGCCAGATACCGTATTGTTTACCGGTCTAAACATCATGTAATCAACACGCACCGCATTAATAGTCGCATAGTCAAACGTAACTTCTCTGGCATAGTAAATCCGCGGGTCGTTATGTGGGTTTATGTGCTTTTGTATTGATAGCGATAATAACGATGTAATCTCTGGCCTACTATTCATTAGCTACCTCCATTAAATCCTCAACTTCCGTCCGAAGAACTTCCAGAAGTGCTTTAGGGTCTACATTAAAAGCAGCTTCATCTGTATACCCCTGACCCTTAAGGATAATTGCAGTTAATATCCTCGCCATATCCTCGTCTGATACATTTCTGATTGTATCTGCTACTGTCAATTTTATTCCTCCCTTCAAATCTTCAATTGCCTGCAATATTGCCTTGCAGGCATCGTCCCATCCTTTAGCGTAATCGTCGCTTCCGTCACAGCCAGACAATCCGACTATGGCCTCTATCAGTTCTTTTCCATCAATCCTGTTACGCCGTCCTGGCAACCGCAACGTGCGCGGACTTCCGGGATGATCACTTTCAAGTTCTCCGTCACGCAGCATCTCAGTCACATATTGGTGGGCCACAGACTGCGCACAATAAGCCAAGTTGGCAATCTCCCGGATAGATGGCGGATAATCATACTCCTGTATGTAATCAACAATCGCCTGCCGAACTCTCTCCTTTGTTTTCACTGTTCATCATCTCCCGTGCATGACTTAACTTTCTTCATCTTTCGCTATAATCGGTATATCTTTTCCCAATCTTTTAAGCCCTGTCAAAATTGATGTCCGAGGGCTGTCCCAATCATAAAGTTTCAACAAAGTGATTTTATACCCATCTGGTTTGCTCATGTTTCCTCTCTTTCTCCGCATAGCTCAGCATATACAGCGTCGTCTGCCATTTCGGCGATAGTACATTGCCAATTGTGTATAAGTCGCTGACATACCGTTGCTAAGCAGGACCAGAAAAGGATATTTTGCAATTACTACCGCTTTAACTGGTGCGCCAAATGTGTCGCTATCACTGTCAAATCGGTTCACGTCCAGTATGGTCAGCTTGTCCCCTATCTTCACTTTATCCTTCGCTTTTTGTATTTCTTCCGGCCATATACTGTCGCTGTCCAATCTATCTCCTGTATCTCTAAATCCTACATTCATTTTCTATCCTCCATTTACTATGTCCCACATTATTTTGTCATAGTCATAACCGTGTTCCTCGAGGTTATGGAATCCGCTTGCTGCCTTTTTCGCCTCCGGCCGTTTTGGTCTCCGCGCCTGAAGAAGCAATGTCTCAAATTTTTCACGAAGCTTTTTAGTGCTGCGTATGTTTGATTGCCAGAACGGATCATTTATGGCGAACTGCAATGCCTCCTGTATATCCGCTTCGCTCCTGCCGTCAAGCCGCTTCATCCGCTCCACGTGGACACACCACTCGCTCTTTTCCGCCGCTGTCGCTGGAACCTTTGCACCCGGGAATTGACGCAGGCAAGACTGCACCAGGGAATTGACGCATTGCATTTCAAACGAGTCTTCAGAAAAATCTGTGGTCGTACCGGCCGTCTTGCGGCGCGGAGTGTCAACGATGTCTTTTATATCTTTTTCTTTCCTTTTTTCTTTCTTTCCTTCTTCTATTGTTGTCGGTCGCCTGTCACTTGCTTGTCGGTCGCCTGTCGCTTGCTTGTCGTTTTGCGTGTCGGTTGACTGATAACAACAGTAGTTTTTTATTGTAAATACAGTAAATTTGCTACTGCTTTTGCTTGTCACTTCGCCTGTCGTTTTTAGGTGTTCCAGTGCGGTTCTTACCTTGCGTTCCGTCAGTCCGGTTTCTTCAGACAGTTTTGATATCGATGAGACAAATGATCCTCTCGGGATTTCAGTCCCCTGGAACCTCCCGTCCTTCCAATTTGCCTTCAGGAGCATATGGAGAAACAGTGTCTTCGTGTTAATGTCAGAATACCATTCCCACTCAAGGATTCTCCGGTTTAGTTTTATGTAATCGCTCATACGACTCTTCCGGTACCGAACATGGCTATTTGTCCTGGTACATCTTTTTTATGCCGTTTCACTCCCCGCCTCTGGCCTGCAAATTTCATAGCCCCGGCCTGTGCGGTTTTAATGCTGCTGATTCTGCTATTCTGACGCTTCAGCCACTGTTTGGTCTCTTCCTGGCCTTCTTCCGTCGTCTCTGGAAGATAATAGCCTTGTCCGTCATCCCTGCTCAGAATCGCGTAATCTCGCCTTAATGCCTCAATTGCTTTGCGTAGAGTACGATCTCCACACTGTAGCTTTTTACACAGTTCCCGGCGCGTCTGTGCATTGTTATGCCCTACTCCGAGGGCGTTATAAACGGAACATGTAAAGATTTCAAAATCGTTCACTCCCTCACCTCCTTTGTTAGGAGTGGGCGGCTGGTCAATGCCGCCCTTTGTAACTCCAGTGGCATTCATTTTCGTGATATATTAACTGCCGTGGAGGTCTTCGTTACAGGTATGACTTTCCAAATTCTTTTATAAAATCATACCTTGTCCCATAGTGGGACTCATAGTATATCTGGCATCTCTGTTTTAAGATTTTATCTATCTGTAAGTTTTCTGGAGTCCGTTTAAACCATACTCCATTGGGATGCAAATCCCGTCTGAGAGGGACCACAAATCCCCTCAACTCCGACTTGACTTTATTCCCTTTGCGTCCCTCGAAAACATGGTGACGCTCGACATCTGGACTGCCTGTAAAATAGCAGTGGTCCATGTCATCGGTTAATACGCTCCATAATCGTTTAGCCATCCTTCCTCCTGTTCGCCTCGTAAGTCATAAGCATTCTCTTTATTTCGTCTGGCGGAAGAGTTTCAATTCCAAGCTCCTTGCATTCACTCACGAGTCCTTCAATTAATACGCTCATTTCCTGCGTGTCGTAAGCACTGGAGCCTTTCAGCATAATGTAAGTGCGGTAATCCACGCCGTCCGTTCCTGCCACCACCTGAGACGTTGGTCTGATATGGTATGTAGACGCCTCCAGTGCCGTTTCCTCGGCTTTTTCGGTGTCAGGTATACGGATATAAGCCCCTGAGCCGTCAAACGTCTCAGGCTGTCCATATTTGCGTAGAATAATGTTGTGTGCGCGTGGCTTGGAAATCCCAAGCGACTCAGACAGCCTGCTTAAAAGCACCCAATAGTATGCATTCGCATCAAGACTACGTTTCTCTCTCCATTGTTTCACGGTCATACGCAAGGTCTTTCCAGCCATAGAAGTCAATTGGCTGGATACATCATGCTCAACCTCGAATGTAAGCAGAAAATTTCCGGTTATCCAGTCCTTTGATACTCCCTTCAAATAACCTTTGCTTTCCATATTCCTCCTCTGTAGGAAATTTCCCATCATTCAAACATTCTTCCAGGTATTTGAATTTAGGAAGATACACATTGTTTATAAATTCCTTATCGTAATCTATCGGATGCATGCTTAAACGTTCTGTATCTATGTCACGATAGAAATTAAAGTAATCTTCGCTCTGAAGGCAATAAGCAACAATATAGGCTTTCCTGAATCCAGTCACATACATTTCCACTTGCACCTGATCCCAATATGCCTTTGAAGGTTTAAAGCATTTACCCGCTCTGTACGTTTTAACTTCATAAATCGTATCGTTTGTACTTCCGTCCAGATTTACCCGCAATCTTCCTATTATGACTTGCCGGTCCTTTTGCATTCCAGGAATTTCAAGCGAATCTAATATTTTGTGTTCGTACGCAGTCCCGGCCATCATTGCATCATTAGAAAAATTCATGCAGGTTAAACCTAATTTTGTAAACCACCATTTTTCGAAGGTTTTTGTTTTCCAGCTTCGTAACACATATTCTGTGTCACTAGCCCCAATATAGTAAGCTCTATCATGGTCGCTTATCATAATTGTCCTGCCTTATTTTTTTCAACACATGTTCCAGATTGTTTTCTACTGCAAAGAGGATATCATATTGTTTAAACCAAGCATTGAGTTCATCAGCACTTCTTCCCATCTGTATTGCCGTTTGTTCCAGCGTCAAATTCCCTTCTTTTTGTATTGCTGTAAGTGTTTGCAAAACTCTTTCCTTGACTTTTCGTATATCATGATACTGGTCGGCTGTTTCCTGCTGCTTGCGTTCAATCTCCTCTTCTTTAAGCCACAAGCTGAAACCTAAGCCTGTATACATAGCGACCGCTTTCACAAAGCTTCTGGTCATACTGTTCCACACTCTCTGTTGGCTCATCGAATTATCTTTAACTGGGTTTGCTCCGTTCATAACCGGCGACTGCATATAGTAGATTTTATCGTCAATATGTATCTCTATTTTTGTTTCATAACAACGATTCTGAACTCCATTTTTATCTAAAAATGCTGATTCTGATTCATATAAGCTTCCTCCAGTTTTAGGGTTCGGAACTGGAAGAAAAAATACTAATTCTGCCCCGTTTTCATGTAGAAGATCAATGCATTTATTGTAAGGAAGGTAAGTGATTCCGTCTCTGAGATCGCAGTAAGGTGTAACATCAATTTTTCTAAGTTCGTTATAGTCTTTAAGCATTTCAATCCTCCTCTATCCAATTTCCGGAGTAAAACCATTCTATAAGCATAGAACTGAATTCCTTCTGATCATTCTCGCTTCCATGTAAGCATCGGTTGAGAGCATAGGAATAGGCATCCTCACATTCAACATCATTCCCTCTCTCTGGTCCGATTCCTTTATAGTGCATACACTCACCCCAGTCCTGCTCTGGCCTCTAACAACTCAACCAGCCTTTTAACAATTTCCTCTGATACGTCTGCAGAAATCGTTACATTTAAAATTGACTCTCCGTCAATCCCGCCGTCACGGACACTTACTTCCAATCCATAAATGCCGCCTATTGTTGCAACAGCATAATCACCCTGTAATTTCAATTTATCCAATGCTTGCCCAATTCTGGAATAGTATTCTGCTTTCATCCTTGCATCCTCCTGTTTTCTCTGTTATAATCAGAGTACGAATATTTTTTAAGTTCCTGAGCCTGTCCGGTTGCCTCCGGCAGGTTCTTTTTCTTTCTCGGCATCAATTTCCCCGTATAGCGGTTTACTCCGATGGCGGTCCCAGCTCTATTTGTCCCGTTTCTTCGTCTACTCATTTTGGCCTCCCTACTGGTTTTTAAAAGTAACCGTCATCCCTGGGTATTGCTCCGTCAGCATCTTTTTAGCATCACTGACCATCACATTCGCTGCCAATGCCCACTGCACAACATCGCAATGCTTTTTACCATCCAAGTAACACCATATGGTTGTTTTCTTTCTCTTCATCTTTTCTTCCTCCTTACATCCACCCGGCTGCCATCAGGAATACCCCGGCCGCAACAATCCATCCGTATGTCATCCACACCATCATGCTGGTCATCCGCTCGACCTGCCTGTTTGATTCTGCTTCTCTGGCCTGCTTGACAGCCGCGGGGCCATCGTTATAATGTTTGTGCATTGGTATCACCTCCCCTCAATGGACGTCCAGCCAGCTGCTCGAACAGCCAGAGATCATCTAATCGATACCTTCCCGGATGCGCCTTACGGTTTCGCAAAGTGCTTAAGGGCATTCCTATTCTTTTTGCAAGGCCTTCATCTGTTAGATTATTTCTTACTTTTGCTTCGTGAATCAAAAGTTTCACTTCATCTTCATGACGCTGATAAGCACTTTTTTTCATTCTCTCACGCTCCTTTCTTGTCTGGTAATCTTTTCCTTGCTGTGGTACAATTTCCTTATCAAATGCAAGGGAGGTCTTTCATGGAAATATTATCTCAATACTCAACCTATATCGTTTGTATTCTTACTGCTATGCTTGGCTATGGTGCCGGGCGATGGCATCAGCTTTTTCTCGAAAAACGAAATATTATAGCCATACGTTTTCATAAGCTGTACGCTCCTTTCGTAAAAGAATACCTGAAGGCTGGGCCTGGAGCATTTTGCTTTACAGACTTATCCGATGAAAAACAAAAAATATTTCAAAATATGCTTTTAGATAACTATGAATACACCGATTCCGCTTTAAAAACGTTGATATATGAGTTTCGATGCGCCCTTTCCTGTAGTGATACCGATGATGTCAATCGTATATTTTTTGAAATTGCAACCTCGATAAATAAAACTTTTGATAAAACCAGCAAAAAGCTATTTCTGGATCCCCACAAATTTTAAACACGCTTTCGGCGGAATCCAAAGAATCTGCCCTGGGTAAAGAATCGTGCTGAAATCTAATCCATTTATTTCAGCTATGGTTTTATATCCTTCTTTTGTTCCATATTCGCAAAGGGAGATACTTATAAGGGTGTCTCCTTTCTTTACCTCATACTTTTTACTTACAAGCTTTTCTTCTATAGCCAATAATCTTTTCTCCAGTGCCTCCCACTTCTTTCTTGGTATCCACATCTTTCTCACCTCCTATTCTCATTGACACTTGCACATTCCAATTCCTTCTATTACACATTCTTTGCCCACACATCCGCAAACTGCTTAAACAGCTCGAAACATGCCTCGGCATCTGCATATGTAAGAATCAGATTTTTCACATTCTTACTTCGCCCAGTTTTCTGAGCATACAACTCACGCGCTGTCGAATCGCAGGCAGTTGCCATTCCCCACAAAGGGTTGTGGTGTATTTTCTGCAACTTGTTCCAATACTCCGAATATAAAGCACGGTATACGTAATAAGGCGACAGACTATAGTTTGTAGCTTCGATTAGATCAATTACGATTTTCAAGTTTACTTATACTCCTTCTGTTTTTTGTCATCGACACTCCTATTCAAGCGTGACTTCGCGAACGAATTACAACTGCTTTTATTTCTTATTGCTTGTAATTTTTTCCGCAAAATGTTAAAATATTTTCATAATATACGAAAGAAGTGAAAAGATGCCCATTTGGTTAGATTACATTAGCTTTCTTATCGGGGTAGGGGGGCTTCTGCTTACCTTCCGCACTTTTTTAAATACCAGAGATTTTCGAAAAATGCTTGTCCAAAGAGAGGAACGCATTGAACTTACAAAAGAAATGCATACCCTCCTCTCGAAGATAGATGCTTATATCAACTCTATTAATGAAGATAAAATTTACGTCAGGGATAATGATCGAACCTTTCGTCCCTCTTTATCTCAATTTTTAACAGATTTATTAACGCGTTTTTCCTTCCTTTCAGCACCTACACAAAAAAAGATAAAAAGTCTTCAAAAAACAATACACAATCCTAATCTTACCGCCGATGAATGGAACCATATTGCGAATGAACTGATTGTTATAAAAAACCATTTAAAAAAGGAGTTATTGTAATGCAAAAAGAAAAAATAGAAACTTTTATCAAACAGCTTTCCAAAGATACCATAAATAACAAAATTGAATGGAGTTATCTGTATAATTTAAAAAATGTATCTCAAGACTCCAATCCCAGTGTCTTTTTTCTTCTTTTTGAAGATGAATTTCGACATATTAATTTTGATGACTCTTTTTATGCGCCACTCCCCAATGGCTTTATTTATATCCTTAACGAAACTACCGAATCAGGCCGCGATGGAACCGTCCTTACTGGATACAGGATATACCTTCAACAGGATGAAGCGGAAAAAATTTCTCGTATTTCTTGTGAGCAAAGCCCCATATTCCAACTGATAAACTCAATAAATTCGTATCTCATAAAAGAGGAAACTGATATTGAAAATTTTATTGATGATTATCTTTCAAATAGCGATCAATGAACGCTTCTGCCTCCCTGGAAATTTCCACGGAGGCTTTTTGTACCTCTTCATTTTCCAATGCTTTAGCTCTTTCGATTTTTTTTAACTCTTCCTCTTCTTGCTTTTTTATAATCCTTGAAATTTCTAAGAATTCATTTTCAATTTTAACCAGAATAAAAATCTGAAAAAGCACCATAAGTATAGGTAAAATTGTGCAAATAATACTCAGCAAAAACATCTCACACCTCCCTTCTTACTATCTTATGCAATTTGCATGTCTACTTTTCTCGCGTTCCTTCGCCATCTGAGTTGTCAGTAAATTCTTTTGGATTAATGCCCAGAAAATCACTGACTGCAATTAGTTCTTTTCCACGAATCTGACGTTCTTTTTTCTCATTGAAAAATGTGTCATACAGAGCCATATAAGGAATTCCTGTCGCCCTAGATATAACGGTTAACTGAATGCCTCTGTTTTTTATAAATCTTGCTATGTTCTTCTCTAAGCTCAATGTTATATCACCTCACTCCACTTTTATTTTAACGAATTATTCGATATCCATATGCTAACATCGATATTTTCGTTTGTCAAGTATTTTTATCGATATTTTCGATATTTTTGTTGACTTGTTAAAATTATTCGTTATAATGGAATTAGAAAGCAGAAAGCGAGGTATACAATGGCAAGCAAAGAGTTTTCCAATACATTAAAAAATTTACGTATCAAGGCAGGATTTACTCAAAAACAGGTTTACGAACATTTCAATATACCGCAGTCCACATTTAGTTCATGGGAAGTAGGAAAATCTGAACCTTCTGGTGACATGCTCATAAAACTGTGTGATTTTTATAAATGCGATATGATGAAAGAGTTTTCCAATTCCGACAATGTGATTTTTACGGCTAATGAATTAGAACTCATCGAAAAATATATTGCACTCGACGATATCGGCCGCAGCCACGTTGATAGCATATTGAATTGGGAAACAGAGCGTGTCAAAATTCTCGACAACAACACGGCTCAATTGACTGAACTGCGCCACCAACTTGCTGCCAAACGCTCTCAAACCCGCCTGCGCCTCTATACCTACCTTGGAAAGATTGCCTGTGCTGGAACCGGCTTTTATTTCGATGATATTCCAACAGATACCTTAGAAGCACCTTTTCTTAACGGAGCTGACTTTATTATCGGAGTAAGTGGTGATAGCATGGAACCAAACTACCATGATGGCGAAAAGCTCTACGTGCAGAAGGTAAAAGAATTGACGCTTGGAGATGTTGGGATTTTCACAATCCACAATGAATGTTTTGTCAAGGAATTGGGAGATCGCGGATTGATTTCTCGAAACCCGGAATATGAAGATATAGAGGGGACAGAAGATGTACGGTTGATAGGCAGAGTGCTGGGAAAGGTGGAAGAAATATGAAATACAAAGAATTTTTAAACTATCTTGAAAAAAATCTTTCTGGCTATAAGATATTTATACTGAAGGCCTTGCAGTTCCAGCATGCAAAGAATGCTAAACGCCCCGCAAAAAGCCGCTGGGCAGATAAAAAAATGGAGAAGGCAGCTGACGAGATGTGGAAGAAGGCAATGGAGACATTGTATTATAATCTAAAGAAAGAAATTAAGTCTGATTTCCCATCTACATGGGTTTCCTATATCGAGAAACATGAAATCCTAGAATCGGTTAATGAGAGCATTAGTGAGCTAGACTTCTCGGAGGATGCAGCATAAGGAGGATTTTATGGATATAAACCAATTTAAACGTGAACGTGATGAAGCGCTACTATCACTGGACAAAGAAAAGATTTTGAGATTCTGTGAAAAATATCAAGTTCCGATGCCAAATAATGATCTTTCTTTTTGGGCTGGCATTCATAAATCAATATATTTGCTCAAAACCGCCACGCCTGAACAAAAAGAATTTTCAAAGAATTGGCTGATAAGTCGTGGATTTAAACCTGGTATTGGGTAAGGCAAAAAGCCCCTGTGCGGGAACACAGAAGCTTTTCGCATAATACTCTTGCCGGATGCTCCCGGAAAGATGGGTTTGGTTTAGACACCTAAATTATATCATCCTCGGAGCGTCCTGGCAAGGGGCGTATTTTTTATACCCAAAAGTTGCGATATCGCAACACATAGAAAGGATGATACTATGGCAACAGCAAAAAAATTACCGTCCGGATCTTGGCGCGTCCAGATTTTTGACCATAAAGATGTGGATGGCAAAAGGCACTACAAATCCTTTACAGCCTCCACCAAGAAAGAGGCACAGTTCATGGCTGCTGCATGGGCCGCAGGAAATGCGAACGAACGTCCAGAGAATATCACGCTGTATATGGCTGTCTCAAAATACATCGATGCAAAGCGCGGCGTCTTATCTCCCAGTACGGTGGCTTTCTACGAGCAGACGCAGCGCTGCTATCTGCGCAAGGTGGGCGAGACATCGTTAAAAGATCTGACTAACACCATCCTGCAGATCTGGATTAGCGAGATCGCAAAAGACCACAGCCCGAAGACTGTCCGAAATGCCCACGGCCTCGTCTCTGCCGCCTTAGAGATGTTTGCCCCCGACTTCCGTATCAAGACGACGCTTCCTGCGAGAAAAAAGCCAGAACTGTATACTCCATCCGATCAGGATGTCCAAAAACTTCTCACACATGTCGCCGGAAGGGAATTAGAGATTGCCATCCTCCTGGCCGCTTTCGGCCCTATGCGCAGAGGAGAGATCTGCGCCTTAACGTCGGATGATATCCATGGAAATATTGTGAGCGTAAACAAGAGTATGGTGATGGGTCCGGATCGCATCTGGTCGGTTAAACAGCCAAAAACTTATAGCAGCTATCGTGAAATAGAATATCCTGCTTTTGTCATCAAAAAAATGGCCGGGATAGAGGGCCGAATCATCAAGGCCACCCCGGAGCAGATCACCAGCCGGTTCCGTCGGGCTGTTAAATTTTCCGGAGTTACACCCTTCCGTTTTCACGATCTCAGACATTACGCAGCAAGTATTATGCACGCAATCGGGGTACCCGATCAGTATATCCTTCAGCGTGGAGGATGGGCCAGCGACAATATTATGAAAAGTGTCTATCGCAATGTTATTGATATGGAAGCAGCAAAGCAAAACCGGAAAATCCTAAAGCATTTTGATAAGGTATCACACGAAATATCACACGAGGGCTGATTTCCCTTGATATTACAGGCTTTTCATACAGGTTCGAGTCCTGTTGTCTCCATTG
>ERZ894236.1751-NODE-1751-length-13359-cov-24.0039_pt1 | contig 13359 bp, 13 predicted proteins | sample MGYA00380297_ERZ894236 | MGnify/ENA primary metagenome ERZ894236 (study PRJEB32331, sample SAMN06328420) | human gut metagenome | biome: human gut microbiome; feature: stool | host: Homo sapiens | collected 2014-08-04 ... | reverse complement strand
TTGGATTGATGACTGGAGGAACATCCCTTCTTCTTACCGGAACAAATAAAAAGGCTCATAATGAGTATTACTGCCGGGACTGCGGCAATAAATGGGTTGGAAAATAAAAAGGAAAGTGAGGAAATATATTGTCCAAAGAATTTACAAAAGAAGATGTTATAGAAAATAAAAAGGAAGCTATTAAAGCATTAAATAAACTCCTTGAGTACTTCATTAATGACAAAACCAAGAAGCATCTAAAAAAAGCACACTTGATTTCTTACTGGTTGAAAGACTATACACAAATGCTCAGCTATGAAGAAAAATTTAATCCAGCTAAAAATATAGCATATAAGCGAGGAAATATTGTTAAGCTAAATTTTGGATTTAATATAGGCAGTGAATATGGTGGATTACATTACGGAATAGTACTGGATAATAAAAATGCACACAACTCACCTGTTGTTACTGTCATTCCACTAACATCAGTTAAAGATTCCAAAGATGTACATTTTAATAGTGTTGAGTTGGGAAATGAGATATATCATTCCTTAAAAATAAAATATAATACTATTTTCAAATCATTAAAAGAAGAACAAGAGGAAATTAGAAATACATTAGCACTTTTTAAAACATTTGTAGACCTCACAACACAAACAGTGCACGAATTAGAGGAATGTGAACAAAACCCTGAAGAATTTAACAAAAAATTTTCCGACGCCCAAAAGTATTTAGACACATCAAATAAATTGCAAGAAATGTGGGAGAAAAAAGAACAGCATAATAAAGAACAGAGAGAATACCTTGAAAAAATAGGACTCGAAATATCCCGAATGAAAGAAGGCAGCATTGCTCTCGTAAACCAAATTACTACTGTCAGTAAAATGCGCATTTTCGACCCTCGAAATCTAAGAGGGGTTTTGGCGGGTATTTCACTATCTGAAGAGAATATGGAAAAAATTAATAATAAGGTTAAAGATTTATATGTTTTTTGACCAAAGTAAATCTATTTTCCGTAATATTTTCATTGACTACGAGCATAATATAATCTATAATAAACTTACAAGAAAGAGAAATCTTTCTTAATATCGCCCTAGGGGCATTAAAAGAAGATATAAGTTTATTATGGGAAGGCCTCGTAGAAATACGAGGTCTTTTACGTTGTTAACGCCTCCTTAAATACCCTGCCTCACCCGCAGGGGCCAAAAAAATAATAGATTTACCCGGGGAACCGAAGAGGGTGCATACACCAGCTGCCAATTCTTTACGGAAAGGAGCTGGTTGCGAATGGTTACATATGATGAATTATTCACTTTTGTAACAATGCTTTGTGCGGTCGTTACTCTTGTTGTTACTCTTACACAACACAAAAAGTAGCGCCCTCGTCCTGGTAAGATAAGGCGCTACTTTTAGTAAATTACTCTTCCGGCAGCTGGACTTCACCCAGCTTTCGGTTCTCTTGTTAAGTATATTATAGCAAAATATACGAAAATGTCAAATAGTAAAAACCGCCCCAGTGTTACCAGCACCAGGACGGCCATATCTCCGGAGAGATACTACATATAGACTCACAACTATATTGTATCATCTTCGGTGACAGGTGGCAAGAGACCATCTGTCTTTTTTGCACCCATTTTTAAGGAGGATGATATCATGGCAAAAGCAAAAAAGCTGCCCTCGGGCTCCTGGAGATGTCAAGTTTATGATTTTACCGATGCACAGGGCAAGAGGCATTATGTTTCATTCACGAGCGATCGGCCCGGAATGAAAGGAAAAAAAGAAGCAGAATTAAAAGCTGCAGAATATGCAGCAAACAAAAAACGCCTGCAGCACACAGAAAATTACACAATCTATGAGGCTCTGGATAAATACATTGAATTAAAGAAAAATGTCCTATCGCCCACAACTATCCGTGGCTATGATACACTAAGAAGAAATAGCTACGATACAATAAAGAATATGAGATTGGACACGATTCAGCAGAAGGATCTGCAGAAATGGGTTAATGAGTTTTCTATCAGTCACTCTCCAAAAACTGTAAAAAATGCATATGGCCTTTTAAATGCCACTCTCACACTATTTGTACCAGAGATTTGTTTCCATGTCACTCTGCCGACTTCAAATCGAACCGAACTATATACTCCATCAGATAAAGATATCTCAATTCTTTTGGAGCATATAAAGGGCACAGAACTTGAAATAGCAGTATTACTGGGAGCATTTGGAGCTATGCGGCGTGGTGAGATATGCGGCATAACAGATAGAGATATACGTGGAAATACAATCTCTATAAACAAATCTATTGTCCGTAGTGCGGATGGGGGGATGATTACTAAATCTCCTAAAACAGAATCAAGTGTCCGCACTGTCGTAATGCCGGATTTTGTGATCCACAGAATTTCTGGCATTGAAGGGCGTATTGTAAAAATGCATCCAGAGGATATATCAAAAAGGTTTGCCGTGACTATAAGAGAGTTGGGACTGCCACACTTTCGCTTCCATGATCTCCGTCACTACTCAGCGTCGATAATGCACGCTATTGGCATACCGGATCAGTACATTATGAAGCGTGGCGGATGGAAAACAGACGCCGTGCTAAAAAGTGTCTACAGGAATGCAATTGACGATGAAGATAGGAAGTTCACTCAAAAAATTAATGAACACTTTCAGAGTATGCAACACGAAATGCAACACGATGCCTTGGAAACCCTTTAAAATCAAGGCTTTTAGGATTTACTTGCAGGGTTCGATTCCCGCCAGGTCCACTTTTCATTTACCCGGAATGCCCGGTTTTACCGGCATCCGGGTCTTTTTTTGTTCTTAAATCATCCAAAAATACTGAATTCCATTGTACTCCCCTTGAATCATATTGTACTCCCCACTATGATTCTCAGGTCTTTTTTTGTATTATAATGTCGAACTTTCCTTCCTATCTGCCATTCTCCTCTATAATATTATAGAAAACATGAGGAGGGTAATTAAATATGCATACAAAGGATAAAATCATAAGACAATTTGGCATTACATCGAAATATAAGGGATACCGCTATCTGCTCGACGCCATTCACATTGCCGCCGAGAATTACGATGAATGTCTCAAAGTGACAAAAGATATCTATCCTGTCATCGCTCATAAATATGGTGTTACCAAAGTCAGTGTGGAACGGGACATCCGGACCGTTATTGAAAAGTGCTGGGACAATAATAAAGCTTATCTGCAGGAACTATCCGGCTGTAAACTTTCCAGATGTCCTTCAAACAGTGAGTTTATTGATATTATTGCCTACACAGTATACCGGAATACATAAATCTCTTAAGATAGGCAGCTCTATTTCCATTATTTACCAGTTCACCTACACATTTCACAGTTTTATAATGGTATCAGGGGTGAGCAATTGAAAAACTCTGAGAAAAAGGCAGAAATCCAAACAAAAAAGCAGACCGGCGAAGAATCTAAATGTGAAGTCAAGTTGGAAGATAAACTTGAAATTAAGTGTGAATCCAGGCTAGATGATAAGCTTGAAACTAAGTGCGATTCCAGGTTGGATGATAAGCTTGAAACTAAGTGTGATTCCAGGTTGGAAGGTGCTTTCAAAAGTACCAAGAATGAACAGGAGCTGCTTGACAAAATAATCTCTGAGGCAAAACGCCGCGGCCTCTTTCATGACTGATCATGGTCTTAATTTCATTTCCTAAAAAGCTGTCTGTATGGGTCAGTTTTCGATTCAACTATCCGGTCTCATAGCTGTAAGGGCATGCACTCAGACTGCAAAACTGCAGTCTGGCGCGTGGCTGTCTCGGGATTGCCTTGCAAATGCAAGGCAACACCTCGCGGGACAGTAGAATGCTGAATTATTACCGGAACAGCTCTTTTCTTTCTGTTTGCATTCCCTTTTGTAACGTAATATAATAAAATATGACTTTTGACATAGAAACTTCTGACATAGAATATTTTGATACAGCAAATACAACTTTTTACCGGAAGATCAAAGGGAACAGGAGGCAGCAGCGATGGCACTGATATTAATTGCTGAGGACGAAAAAGGCATGCAGGATATTTTGACTGACTATATGCGCCATGGGGGACATACCTGTATCACAGCAGACGATGGCATAGACGCTGTGACAATACTGAAAAATAATCCTGTTGATCTGGCGGTCCTGGATATTATGATGCCCCATCTGGACGGCTTTTCCGTATGCCGTATTGCCAGGGAAATGTGCAGCATTCCTATTATATTTCTCACAGCAAAAGACAGCGAGACTGACAAATTAAAGGGCTATGAATACGGTGCTGACGACTATATCACAAAACCGTTCAGTCCCAAAATACTTCTTGCCAAGATCAATGCGCTTTTGCGCCGTGCCGCATCCGCAAACCCTCAGGATATGATAACCGCAGGTGAAATTGTACTGCAGTTGTCCTCCCGCACAGTCACGGTATGCGGCATGGATCTTTCGCTGACTCATAAAGAATTTGAACTGCTGCGCCTTTTTATGCTGAATAAAAACCAGGTTTTTTCCCGTGACCAACTGCTCAACCGCATCTGGGGATATGATTTTGAGGGAAACACCAGAACCGTAGATACCCACATCAAGACTCTGCGCCAGAAGCTTGGATCCGAAGGACAACATATTGTCACCCTGATCCGTTCCGGCTATAAGTTCGAGGTATGATCATGAAAAAAATATTGTCCGCGTTTGGACTGACCACGGTCCGCAAAAAAACTCTCCTGCTCTCAAAATTAGTGGGAGGCATCATTGTTCTGTTCTATCTGTTTACTTCGGAGCTGCCCACAAACCGCAGTTTTGCTTTTCTGATATGGTTCCTCCTTATGGCATCCATGGTCCTTCTGGTGGATCATCTGCTTGGGCGCCTGATTTCAAAACCTCTCAATGAAATCAATCAGGAGGCAGAGCGAATGGCCTCTCTGGACTTTACGGCCCGGTGCCGGATAGATTCCAATGATGAATTCGGCAGACTCTCCCAAAGCTTAAATACTATGTCCGCCAATTTACAGGACGCTCTGCAAAAACTGGAACATGCAAATACGCAGCTTGAAAAAGAAGTGCGCAGGGAACGTCTCCTTCAGGTTCAGAGAAAAGAGCTTACGGACAATCTGTCACATCAGATGAAAACACCTCTTGGGCTTATACGTGCCTATACCGAGGGATTAAAAGACGAAGTGGACGAAACCAAAAAGCAGCAGTATACGGACGCCATATTATCTGCCGGGGATCGGATAAATCACATGCTGGTATCACTCTTGGACCTGTCAGCACTGGAGGGGGGATTTGCAGAACTTTCAAACAAAACCTTTGATTTTCTTGAAATGGCAGAGACCTCTGCAGGCCGTCTGCTTCTTGACACTCCCCACACAGATTACCGTTTTACTTATCAACTCCCAGATGATCCCATTCTGATCTATGCTGACCCCAAGCGCATGGAACAGGTACTGGACAATCTCATAGAAAACGCAAAAAAGAATGTAGAAAAGGGCGGTGAGATCCACCTCGCCATAAGCTGTACCCAAAAGGAACTCTCCTTTTCCCTGTTTAACCAGTGCAGCCCTATACCGGAACAAGAGCTTTCAAAAATCTGGACCAAATTCTACCGCGGAGAAAATACTGCAGGCAGCGGTTCCGGATTGGGCCTGGCTATTGTAGCCCAGGTGCTCTCTGTCTATCAGGTTCCATATGGTGTCCGGAATTTGGATACTGGAGTAGAATTCTATTTCTCTTTTCCTATCAGTACATGATCCATAGTATTTCTTCACATAAACTTCACACCAGTCCCATACTGACTTCACCTCCTTTGTATAGGCTCTCCTATATAAGGGAGGTGAATTTATGTTTTTAGGACTTGAATGGTATTGGTGGCTTATACTGGCTGTAGTCTTTGTGCTCTCCATACCCTTTAAAGTTAAATTTGTGAAATGGTGGAACAGACGGCTGCGCGAAAAAGAAAATGGAAAAAAAGATAAATGGGGGGATGGATCATGATTGATGTTAAAAATCTGCGTTTTTCTTATAAGAAAGGCCAGGAAATCCTGCACGGACTGAACTTTTCTGTGGATGACGGGGAAATTTTCGGTTTTCTGGGACCGAACGGATCCGGCAAATCCACAACCCAAAAGATATTGACTGGGATACTGGGCGGTTATCTGGGAGAGCTTCGTCTTTTTAACCGGATGCCCATGGATAACAAAATGGATTTCCGCAGCCAGATCGGTGTCCTTTTTGAATTTCCCTATCTTTATACGAATCTAAGTGCTCTTGACAATCTGGATTATTTCGCCTCTTTCTATCCGGCTGACAGACGAAGAGACGCCGAAGAGCTTTTGGACATGCTGGAATTTAAAAAAGATTTCCTGAAAAAGCCTGTATCCTCTTACTCAAAAGGCATGAGACAGCGTGTCAGCATGGCCAGGGCACTGATAAATAATCCCCGGCTGCTGTTTCTGGACGAGCCGACCAGCGGACTTGACCCCGCAGGGGCCGTGCTGTTCCGAAGGATCATTGAGGAGGAGCGCAGAAAAGGCACCACTGTCTTTCTCACAACCCATAATATGATGGATGCTGACCTGCTTTGCGACCGGGTTGCTTTTATCGCAGACGGAGAGATCAAAGCACTGGACACGCCCCAAAGATTAAAAGAACAAAAGAGAAGTCATACAGTGGAAATCGCATATCTTTATGAGCAGAAAAGATGCACATCCAGTCTTGAACTGACCCGGATGAGCCAGGCATTTCCCTTCCCATACGAAAAAATCATCAGTATCCACACTAAAGAACCTACATTAGAAGATATTTTCATCCAATATACAGGAAAGGGGCTGATATAATGAGGTATGCTATCGTTTCTCTGGTCAAAAAGGATTTCCGTCTGATGCTGGCATCAAAGTTTTTTCTGCTGACACTCGGTTCTCTTATTCTCTATTCCTGCTATATTAACCTGGTCTATGTTCGTTTAGACCAGCAGATCTATCCTGTGTATCTCTATGATCCTCACGGCATCTATAATACCGTATCTCCTGATACTGTAAAAACAGAGAGCCTGGATCAACTGCATCAAGCCTGTTTGGACGGCTATTCCGTGGGAATTGATGCCTCGAGCAAAGTCCCGGAAATCTATATGGTCTCCTCCGGTATTGAGAGCACTGACAATCTTCGGACAGCCTACGCCCTGTCGCGGCTCTCCACTGGATCTGCCTCCAAAACCGAGATCATAGGAAGCAATGGCAAAGAAATGAAAAGCCGTCGGGAGATCACCTGTGAATTTCTCTTTTTTGAACTGTCAGCCGTAGGTTTTCTCGGTCTGGCTTCCACACTATTTAAGGAAAAACAGATGGGTGTGATCCGGGTGCACAGTACACTGCCCGTCAGGGAGACCTTCTTCCTATTATCAAAACTGCTGCTCTTTCTGCTGGCAGACTTAGTATTCACCCTTTTGCTGACTTTGCTGAATTTGGGGCTTTCTGAGGGACTTTCCGTATTGCCTGCAGTTTTGGTCCAGGCAGGTATCCTGTCCCTTATCATGGCACTTACAGGTTTCTTATGTGCCATATTGCTACAGGGATTCCGGCAGTTTTCACTTTTTTATCTGATATTGGCCGTATTTATCACAACCCCTGTATTTCTTGCGGGGCAGACTGGCATAGCATGGGATTGGATCTCATTCCATCCTATGTATCACTTGTTCATGGCTGTGAAAAACGCATATTTTGGCATAAAGCCGGCGGGAATCCTCTACTATGCTGCCTGTGTGACTGCTGTTTTCTCTCTGTTTCTTATGGTCCGCAGAGCACTTGTACGGGAAATGGCAAAGGAGGGGTAATATGACAGGTATAAAATATCAGTTAAAAAATATAAGACGTGATAAAATATGTATTCTGACCTTTCTCCTGCCTATCCTTGCAGGATTGGCCCTTAACCTCCTGTCAGGCATAAGTTTTTCCTCTGTCAGTGAAACAGCCTTCGCTGCCGTAAAGGGGAATCTTACCTCTGATACGATAATTTGGCTTAAAAGCATAGGCCGGGTAGAGATTTTGGATAATATGCAGGAGTTTGAAAACGCCATCAATGAGCCTGCCACACAGCTTATCGGTGTTATACAAAAGGAAAAAAGGATCGCCTCTGTTCTGTCCGGTGATGAATTGGAAGTGAATACTGTAATTGGGGGTATCCTTCCCCAGCTCTATGAAGAAAGAGCAAATCTTTCCTCCTGTGAAGTGAATCTTATACCGGGAAAAAGCAATGACCATGACGTCTTAAAGCCTTTACTTACAGCTATCACCATGGTAACTGCAATGTTCATGGGATGCACCTTCAATGCAATGAATATAATCAGTGAAAAAGAAGAAGGGATTGGATATGTAAATGAAGTGATACCTATGACTGAGATGGACTATATGATACAGAAAATTTCTCTTGGATATATAGGCGCCGTGCTGTCTGCTGCTTTTACTGCACTCATCTGTATACGCACAACATGGAGCATGGTTTTTCCCCTGTTTTTGATCATTTTATTGTCCGCTTTTCTTGCCGCACTTGCAGGACTGTTCATCGGACACTTTTCAGACGGGCTTATGTCGGGCATTATCTGTATCAAAATGGTAATGATACTGTTTCTGGCTCCCCCGGTGCTGTTCTATCTGACCATTTCAAAAGATAGTATTCTTCACACCGCAACATATCTGCTCCCGTCCAGTGCCGCATTTTACGGGATCCTGGACCTGATAACCGGAGATGGCAGACAGATAGGGGAATATATCTTTGTACTTTTGCTGCACTGCATGCTCTGGATGGCCGTATACCTTCTCATATACCGCCGCAGAAGCTCTCACGCAGAGCGGGCTCAATGACAGGCTTAAGGGCACCTACAGCGGCCGGGATGCTGTCCCGGCCGCCGCCCTTTAGCTGTGGATATCCTTCTGTAATTTATCCACGATCTCCCGGATACATCCATCCTCAAACGGAGAACGCAGGCCGGCTTTTTGCAGCAGATTCTCAAAAAAGTCAGATGCAGACAGTCTGCAGAGCTGTAAGTAGCTCCTCCATGCCTCCTCATAATTTTCCTGCATTTTGTTTTTATATTCAAAAGCACAGAGCTGCGCGATCACATAATCAATATAGTACAGAGGAAAACTGTAAATGTGATGCTGCCGCTGCCAGTAACCGCCCTCGGCAAAAAACTGCAGGCTTCCGTAATCCAAATGCGGCTTATAGACACGCTCCAGCTCCTTCCAGACCAGTTTTCTTTCTTTCGGAGTCATGTCAGGCTCATCGTATATCCTGTGCTGGAATTCATCCACCATACAGCCGTAAGGAATGAATAAAACCGCATCTTCCAGATGCATTTCCTGATACGCCTTTGCCTTGTCACCTGCAAAAAACAGGGCATACCAAGGTTCTGAGAAAAATTCCATTGACATGGAATGGATCTCAGCGGTCTCCATGCCGATATCCGCATGTTCACGAATAGGATCCTCGGAAGCCAGATATCCCTGAAAGGCATGACCGCACTCATGGGTGATGACATTCACATCGTCGCTGGTCCCGTTAAAGTTAGCAAAAATAAATGGAGATTTATAATCCGGAATATATGTCATATATCCGCCAACTGCCTTTGTCTTTCTTCCAAACACATCCAGAAGTTCATTTTCCATCATAAAATCAAAGAATTCCCTGGTCTCCTTTGAAAGCTCCCCATACATTCTCTGTCCGGCTTTCAGAATTTCTTCCGGTGTTCCGAAAGGCTGGGGATTTCCCTCTCTGCCATATACCTGTTCATCCGAAAAATACATTTTTGACAGACCCAGGCGCTCTCTCCTGTGTTCATACAGACTCTCTGCAAACGGTACAAAGACCTCTTTCACTTGACGCCTTAAATTCTCCACCTGTTCTCTTTGGTAACTGTTCCGCTGCATACGCAGATATCCCAATTCCGTATAGCTTTCAAACCCCAGTTCTTTTGCCTGAAGCGTCCTGTTTTTTACAAGTTTATCATACAGCTCATCCAGTTTATCTGAAATGCTCAGAAAGAACGCATTTTGTTTTTCATATGCTCTTTTGCGGACTTCCGGGTCTTTATGCTTGAGATAAGGACCTAAAAGAGAAAGATTTAAGACTTCCCCGTCCCAGTCTATTTTTGCACTGGCCAGCAGTTTTTCATATTCGGTGACCAGCGCATTTTCTTCCTGCATAAGCGGAATTACAGCTTCACTCACAGAGCGGAAGGATAGTTCCATGTTCTTAAATGCCACAGCCCCGATGATCTGCTTCAACTCTTCCCTGAACCGGGAATGATACAGAAGTTTCAAATACTCTACTGTCAAATTGCTGTAGGCAGGCACCTGTTCATCGTAATAAGCCTTTTCCTTTTCATAAAACACATCTGTGGTATCCATACTGTGCCGGATAGATGCCAGGGTGACCTGTGTGGAAACTTTATCTGAAAGTGCATAGTATTTTTTGTGGATTTCAAACTGTTTTTGAGCACTTCCGGCTGATTTGAAAGCCTCCATCAGTTCCAACAGTTCCTCTTTTACCTTCTCAAAGTCAATTCTCTCATATGGCATGTCACAAAATTTCATGTTGGTCTCCTCGCTTTTCACTGGATTTGTTTCTGCGCAGCACTTACAGGTTCTTTACTTTGAATTCCCGCTCAGCTTCTCTTTTCTGATCCTTCTTGGCAATGTCCTGTCTCTTATCATACAGTTTCTTACCTTTTGCGATCCCGATTTCCACTTTTACAAGACTTCCTTTAAAGTAAACCTTAAGCGGTACCAGAGTATAACCTTTCTCTGCTATTTTAGCCGCGATTTTGCGGATCTCATACTGATGGAGCAAAAGTTTTCTGGTCCTCAGCGGATCTTTATTAAAAATATTCCCTTTTTCATAAGGACTGATATGCATGCCCCAGACGAAAACCTCTCCTCTGTCGATCTGGATAAAGGATTCCTTGATGCTGCATTTTCCCATTCGCATGGATTTGACCTCAGTTCCTGCAAGCTCGATCCCTGCTTCATAGGTATCTTCTATAAAGTAATCATGATAGGCTTTTTTATTGTTTGCGATCAGACGAATCCCTGATTCTTTTCCCATAATTTTATTCCTTTCCTCCCGCCATTTCCTGGCTTTCCTCTGTTACGGGCGAAAAATCCACTGTTTTTGTTACGATATCTGCATTTTCCACCCGAACCTTTATTTTTTGGCCCATAATATATTGTCTTTTTTTGCTTTCACCCGTCAGGCTGTAATGTTCCCTGTCAAAGATATAATAGTCATCTGTGAGAGTATTTACATGAACCAGCCCTTCGATGGTATTTGGCAGTTCTACATAGAGACCCCATTCCATAACTCCGGATATGGTGCCTTCAAAGACTTCACCTATATGGGATTCCATATATTCCGCCTTCTTCATTTTAACTGTTTCCCGTTCCACTTCCTCTGCCCTGCGCTCCAGGGTGCTGGACTGGTTTGCCACTGCGTCCAGGAGATCAGCGTAGTGCTTTTTCTTTTCCTGGGTCATTCTTCCGTGAATAGTCTCTTTGATGATCCTGTGTATCTGCAGATCAGGATACCGCCTGATCGGGGAAGTAAAATGGCAGTAATATCTGGCCGCCAGTCCAAAGTGGCCGCTGCAGTCTATGGTGTATTTTGCCTGCTTCATGGAGCGCAGCAGGAGTCTGGAAAAGAACGGCTCACAGTCCATACCCTCAATCTCATCTAAAATGCGCTGCACCTCTTTGGGATGGATCTCCTGCTTTGCCTTTTTTACCCGGATTCCGGTTCCACGTATCATAGTCAGGACTGCCTCCATCTTTTCCGGGTCCGGATCATCATGTGTTCTGTATACGAAAGGAATGTCTCTGAAATAATACTCCTCCGCAACTGTCTCATTTGCCAGAAGCATAAAATCTTCTATGATCTCTGTTGCCACATTCTGCTCATAAGGATATATCTCTGTGGGTCTGCCATTCTCATCCAATTTTATCTTACTTTCCGGAAAATCAAAATCAATGGCTCCTCTTTTTCCTCTTTTCTTTCTCAGGATTCCTGACAGCTCCTGCATAAGAAAAAACATGGGCGCCAGTTCCGCATATTCCATGGTAACTTCTTCATCCTCATGAAGCAGGATTTTTTTCACATTTGTATATGTCATACGCCGGTCCACATGTATGACGGTCTCGGCTATCTTATGGCCGATCACATTTCCCTTTTTGTCGATATCCATCAGACAGCTGAGTGCCAGGCGGTCTTCCCCTGCATTCAGAGAGCAGATACCATTGGACAGCTTTTTTGGAAGCATGGGGATCACCCGGTCAACCAGATAGACACTGGTACCTCTTTTTAAAGCCTCTCTGTCAAGTGCGCTGTTGTACTGTACATAATTGCTCACATCGGCAATGTGCACACCCAGACGGTAAAATTCCCCTTCTTTGGTAATGGATACCGCATCATCCAGGTCCTTTGCGTCCTCGCCGTCAATGGTGACCATTGTCCAGTCCCGTAAGTCCATACGGCCGTAATAATCCCCTTCATTGAGGCTTTCCTTGATTCTATCTGCCTGGTTCAGTACCTTTTCCGGAAATTCCATAGGCAGGTCATAGCTTCTGGCCACTGACATAACGTCCACGCCCTTTTCACCCTTATGTCCCAGAATTTCTTTTACTTTTCCCTCCGGATTTCTGCTTCTGCTGCCGTAATTACGGATCGCTGCCACCACTTTATCACCGCTGACAGCTCCCATGGAGTGTTCCATGGGAATAAAGATATCTTTGGAAAACTTTCTGTTGTCAGGAACCAGGAAACCGAAGCTGTCACTTTTTTCATATGTGCCCACAACCTCTTTCATTCCCCGCTCCAGAACTTTAACTACCGCGCCTTCTCTCCGGCGTCCGTCTCTTTCCTCTTTTATGATCCGTATCTGAACGGTATCTTTGTGAAGAGCATCTCCTGTGTGTTCCTCGGAGATAAAAATATCCTCCTCCTCACCTTCCACTTCCACAAAGCCGAAGCCTTTGGCATTGCCCACAAAGGTTCCTGTCAGATAGAATTCCCGTTTTCCTTTGCTCTTCTTCTCCTGTTCACGGGAAGGTTCTTTTTGCTTCTTCCCATTTTCTTTTCTCACCGCTTCATAGCGGCCCCGCTTGTTGATGCTGATCTTTCCCTCTTCCAGCAGCATGTCCAGGATTTTATGAAGCTCATCCCTTTTGCCGGCCGGAATCTGCAGAAGCACTGCCAGGTCTTTTGCCCTCATGGGTGTATACTCCTTGCAGCACATGATTTCATACAGCATCTTCTTGCGTTTTTTTACCTGTGCATTTTTTTTCAAATATTTACTCCTAACTAAAGGCGTCTTTCGCCTATAAAAAT
>ERZ894236.1747-NODE-1747-length-13392-cov-72.3921_pt1 | contig 13392 bp, 14 predicted proteins | sample MGYA00380297_ERZ894236 | MGnify/ENA primary metagenome ERZ894236 (study PRJEB32331, sample SAMN06328420) | human gut metagenome | biome: human gut microbiome; feature: stool | host: Homo sapiens | collected 2014-08-04 ... | reverse complement strand
GCTGAAGCTCTACCGCCTAAAGGCGGTGGTTTTTACCTTAGGCTTGGAAAATAAACGATAATTTATTGCAGCAGGCGCAGGCTCTTTTTAAAGAACGATTTCTGTTTCATGATGGAATACCAGATGGCTGGAAAGCTTTAACGCTTGGTGATGTTTCTGCACGAGGAACGATTGGATTTGTATGCTTACGCCATTACACTTTCTGTATTTCGATACTCAATTTTTTGCGTGGCAGACCATTTAATTTTGAGCGTTCCACTTAGGTTTGCCCAAGCAGACAAATATGTTTGTGGAATCAAATGGTGGTATTTGGATTGTATGATAATCCCTCCATCCTGTGCTGGTATAAACGATAATTTAGCGGCTTAGAGCTGGATACCGGATACATCAATTTCTCCGGACATCAGCCGCGGTAGCAGGGTATCTCTTATATCTGCAAGTTTGTTGTTTTCATCCTGATTTGCCCACATCTGCTGAAATAGTGGTGATACAGTTTCAGTAAATGCGGTCATTTATGAAAAAGAACTGAACGCTGCCCTGCGTCGACTGAATCCGACTATGCCGGAGGATGCCATCGCAGATGCACTATTCAAACTGAAAATTGCTTAAGCAGAGCGTAAAAAGCGATGGTGTTATTAACCTGTTTTCGGATGTGTCCGAGGAGTTTTCCCTGTTTGATCCAAAATTTCTTGAAGAAATCTCCAAGATGAATCTTAACGGAATGCTTACCAACGAGCAGGTCATTGAAGAACTCCTAAATCTGGCAAAGCAGATACAGGCAGCGCAAAATGAAGGTGAACAGCTTGGGCTTACTGCTGACGAACTGGCATTCTATGATGCACTTACGAAGCCGCAGGCTATCAAGGATTTCTATGAGAACGAGGAATTGATCGCCATTACAAAAGAACTGGCGGACGCCTTGCGGAGCAATCGGACGATTGACTGGCAGAAACGTGACTCTGCCAGAGCAAAATGCGGATGATGATAAAGAAGCTTCTTAAGAAGCACCGTTATCCGCCAGAGGGTATGGATGATGCAGTTCAAACGGTTATGACACAATGCGAACTCTGGACGGATAATACCGACATGGACATGCGGGAACATAAAGCAACAGTGTATGATTTTACACCGAAACAGGAAACATTGATGGTCGCTGAAGAATCTGTTCCCTATGGAAAGAAAGATGAATGATGATACAGCTTGGTAGCTCGTATTTACCTTTTTATTATCCGTAAACATTTTTATTTTGACTTCGGAGTGGGTTCAAGCGGCTCTCGCAGTCGCTCCGCCATATCGAAGCATAAAAAAAGAAGGCTTTCGGCAGACCGTCCAAATCTGCTGAAAGCCTTTATTTTAGCCGTATTTCTACACCCATATGCGCTGAGCATTGTATCAATTTTCGGTTATACATATCGGTGTACCAGCGCAGATTAGTAAAACCGTTCTGCTTGGCGTAGGTTTCCAAAATCCGCTTCTGAGAGCTAATATGTAAAGGGTGGAGTCAGCCACCAAATACATATGACTGCGGCTCATTTGTGGTGAATGTAACTTGCAGTTATAGGAAAGGAGTAAAAAGTCCGTATTTGCAAGCATTTCAACATGAAAGGAGCCAATTTTATGAAGTCACTGTATGAACGCATGGGCGGTACATACCGCCAGGAGGGAGACTATCTCGTCCCCAATCTCACCCTACCAGACGCCAGCACATACTGTCTCGGCAAATATGGCCGTATGCGCCGCCGCTACCTAAAAGAGCATCACTCCGCCTTATACAGCACTATGCGCTTGAGTGGGGCGCTCCACCAACATCTTGCCGAGATAGACCGGACCTGTCACGAGCGCATGGAGCGCATCTGCATCGCTATGGCAGAGCGGGAGGGCGTGACCGAGGCTCTGAAAGCCTCCGACCAGCTTGAATGGGTACGCCGCATGGACAGCATTCATAACCGTTCGGAGGAAATCATCTATGCTGAATTGGTCTATGCAGAAGATTGGAGGGCTTGATGATGAAGAAAAATGTTTTATTATTTGTATCAGGAATGATCACTACGCTGCTGTTAGTCAGCCTGCCTGTCTTGCCCCCCGCTTTGCCATACTCAGAACCTCGCGAGCGTTTTTTATCACATCTGTTGCTATGCGGTCATCAATCCGTATGGGCTGGTTATTTTTATCTATGTAAGCGGTCAGATACTTCTCTGTTGCCGGACACATATTTTGGATAAGAAAGGCGGTGTGTCTGCCTAATACGGTTCCAAAACGGATAGTATTGCATTTTCCGTATTTTTGAATTTTCTTTTCCTCAATCTGTTTGAATTTTTCATACTTTGAGGAAATCGGAACAATCCAATAGATTTCCGGTATTTTAGAATCAGGGAACGCGAAGAAACAAGGACGGCTGTGCGGAACGCCGTTGATCATATCCTTGTTTTTCATCAGCCTGTCATCAGGAAAGTCCAGATAATATTGGTCAGATAAAAAATACAACTGAGCTTGCAGCATAAGGCAGACCCTCCCACACAGAAAGTAACGCCCTGCCTTTCGACAGGGCGCTACAAAAATCCCGAACTTTTGTAAGCCGCATATCGGGGAGCGAACACTATTTGTAGTCCTGACCATTTATAAGCCGCATATCAGGAAGCGAACACTATTTTGTGGGCATCTCCGCCCTCTGCTATTATTATACGCAGCGGCGGGATTTATGTCAATGATTTTTTCATAGCCAGGGTTGACAAGCAATGAAGCCGAGACTATAATTAAATCCACAACCGAATAGCGTATATAAGACATATTTGAACCAGCAGATACATAGACCGGCCGCAGAAAAGCTCTGTGGGCGATTTTCGTGTATCTGCCTTTTTAACCGCTTTGCCCAGCCTGCGCTGGCCTGGGCCCATCAGAAGGGACTGACGCCCTCCGAGGGATGGTTGGGTCCCAGAGATGCTGTAACCTTGGCGGAGGCAGAGCAGATAATGCAGGCGATGAGCAAGTAGGGCGGCAACCACGCAATAGCAAACAGGACCGGCGCGTTTTCTTTGCGCCGGTCCTGTTCGTTTCTTGTGTTGGCATCATTCGCCCAAGTTTCTGCCGTGTCTCCAGCCGCCGTGACCGCCGCCGTTACCATGATGTCCGTTCCCCCAGCTGCCGGACGGCGGGGAATCACTGCCGCTATCAGACGACAAGCGGTCGATCATATCCCGAATCTCCCGCATGGTCATGCCCTGCACAGCTTCGGGCGTGACATCCGGGTCGAGAAGCTGCAATTCCAAAAAGGCTCTGTATTTTCCACAGGAAAGCCCTGCTTCATGGGCGGCGTCCGCCTCCTCGGGCTGTGCGGAATAGCAGTCGATATTGCCTTGGCCCGCCGCACATGTTTTGACCCCCGAAAGGAGCTTGGCGGACTGCTGCCCGTCCGGACCTACCACCGTAATGGCAATCACCTCGCCGCCGGACAGAAGTGCCGTGACGCTGTCATGGTGCAGGATCTGCTCCACGGCCTGGGCGTAATTCTTGTATTTGACATCCAGCGCGTCGGAGAGCGCCTGTCCGTCCTCGTTAAAGCCAGTTATGGCAATCACCCGGTCAAACCGGTTGACGCTCAATTCAAGGGAAGGGTTAATATCAATGCTGATTGCCGCCGTGGGTGTGAAGTAGAGCCAGCGGCCCCCAAGCAGCGCCAGCAGCATACACGCACAAGCTGCGGCGTAAGCGGGATATCTGCGCCGTTTGGCTGGAGCCTTGGCGTAGCCCTGGGTCCGCTCCACAAGGAATACCGTTCGATGGCTCGGATCGCCTCCTGCTCGCTCCGCATAACCGCTCCTGTTGTTTACCAGCCACGGACTCCCCGGAAACCGTTTCCCCGACCGCAGTGGCCGCCGCGCCCGTAACCGCAGCCCCGGCCCTGGACAAGCCCCAGCTTCATAAAAATCTGCAAGGCTCGCTCTACGGTGCCGACCTGCTGGCGGGTAATGGTGGCAATCATCTGGGCGGTGTAGGGGATATTTTCATCAAGCTGCAACTTCCCGCCGTTTTTCAGCGATTTCAAGTACAGTTTCAAGAGAATGTTGGAATAGAGTACACCGTCCTGCATACTTTCCAGCAGTACAATGGCGTCCTCGTCAAAGTAATTCTCTTTCAGCTTGAGGTAGTAGTATTTTCGGTTGTCTGACATAGTTCCTCCTTTGGGTGGATTTGGGGCCACGCATTAGGACGCCGTTTCCGGGGGAAAAGGATAAATGTATCAAGCCCCCGTCGAGGGCGGGCAAAAAAGCCTTGATTTATGCGGGGTTGAAAGGCTCTAAAGCGTGACATCTCTGCCTTTGTTTCCGCTTTCGCTCGGCGGCTCGGATTTTCTTCATGCGTCCGGCGCAGTCGGGGCAGTATTTCCCCCGGTTGGATTTGGGGACGAAAACAGCCCCGCAGACCGCACACCGTTTCCGGCTCCCCCGGTACAAGAGGGCTGCGGCCAGTTCCCCGTCAAGGGGCAGGACAGCCACACGGAACCAGCGGCACATGAGGGAAAAGGAAATGCTCTGTACACACACGCAAGGCTCCCCGTCGTCTAAAAGCAGGCAGTTCCCCTCGTCGTAGTTACAGCACTCATGTACCAGCCGCCGCGCCCGCCGGTGCTGCCGGTAGTCCATGCGGGGTAGGTTATCGCTCGTGGCTCTGCTCCTTCCTGCGGCGTGGCTCGTCCCGGCGCAAGATCTGGTCGATATTGCTCTTGACGGTCTGCAACTCCTTGACGCACTGCTTCTGTTCCCGGTAGCTGTTGTAAAGGCTGTCTTTCTGGACGATAAGCTGCTCAATCGGTCAAGCCGTTGTCCGGTCCGTCCCGTGGGTCAAAGCTGATGATGTAGTGGTGGCTTTTCACATCTTCCCGCCGCTGGTTCTTCCCGTAGGGGAGATTGGAGCGCATACAGGCAACGGCAAAATCTTCGCCGCCGCAGTTCAGCGTGGACAGCCGGTAGTCCTCGCGGGGGATAAGCCTGCCGTTTTCATCAAGGACGGACTTCATGGTAAACTCGTCATGCTCAAACAGCAGGTATTGTTCGGCGGCTCCGTAGTCGGCGTTCTTAGAGTTGATATGCTTGAGTGTTGCCAACCGCGTCACCTACTTTCTTTAGGACTTCATACTTGAGGGCGGCAAGGTCGGCTATGGCGGCGCGTACCTCGCTGGACAGCGTGTTATATGGCACGCCGTACTCATTCAGATAGCGGGCTATCTGGTTGAGGTTGCCGCCGATCCTGCCGTACTCGGCTGTGAGCTTTCCGACGGCGGAAAGCAGTTCGTCATTGACCGCCGACACATGGACAACGGGGCGTATGGTCGCCCGCCGTATCGCCTGCCGGAGAAATTCGGACTGGCTGATACCGTAGACAGCAAGCCGTTCTGTGAAGTCGGCGTATTCATCTTCGGACAGCCAGGTTTTCACAACGCGGCTGCGGTGGGGCGTGTTGTATCGCTTTGGCATAGGCTGTAAACCTCCTTTCACTTGTCACAAAAAACACACCTATCTGTTAGCCATTTCCGGGGCAAAAGTGAGAAAAAACTTTTCGCCGGACGGAAATATTTTTGCGGCGCAAGCCGCATAGCAGGGTTTGGGGAAGGCACTCCCCAACAAGTTTCCCGCGAGGGGCAAAACCGCATGCCCGCTTTTGGCTTTCTTTTTTTCCTTTCCGCCAAAGATACAAATGACAGGGGCTTTTCTGCCCGCTTTCCTTTCCCTACTATGACACCGGTGGGGCGGTGTTCTGCCCGCTTATGGGAAATATTTTTCCTTTCACTCCCTACAACACCGGAAAAGAGGAAATTGACGGTAATTTTCAAAATTTTTTCTCTTTGTTCTCTAATACAGGCGGGAAAGGAAAACGCCAAAAATGGGTGCAAAAAAAGCAGCAAATCTTTTCAGACTTACTGCTCGTTGTGCCACTGGCAGGCGGCAAGGTGTGAAGTTTTCCATTATCAGTCAAACCGAAATTTGAACTGGTTTTCTATCTGGACATCACAGTTCCTACGGTTCGCCTCTGCCTGCAAAAATTTATGGAATCCGGGGTAGCGGCAGCTCTGGAAGATTCTCACGGGCGGGGACGAAAGGCGGAAATATTTGATGATTCCAAAGCATGGGTAGTAAATATTGCCTGCCAAAAACCAACCGCTTTTGGCCTTGCCGCCGAACTATGGTATCCTGCCAGCCTGACAAAGTATGTAAATTCCGTTGCCCAAGCCCAGATGTTATCTATAAGCAATTGGAACTCTGTTTTGACAAAACTGGCAATTTTATCCCATTTGCGGAGGGAGAGACAGCTGTCCATACATTATCTTATGATGAAAAGCCAGGGATTCAGGCAATCGCAACCACTTCAGAAGACAGGCCGCCTGTCCCGGAGGGAGAAAATTTGTCTACAGTTATGAGGGACTACGAATATAAGCGTTTAGGGACATTGTCCTTGCTGGCGGCCATTGACCTGCTTACAGGAGAAGCGGTTCCGCTGGTGAGTGAAACGCATAAAAGCAGTGATTTTGTGTCATTTTTAAAACTCCTGGATGAAAAAAATACCCCAAAGGGGACAAAATCCGTCTTATATTGGACAACCATTCCGCCCATACCTCCAGGGAGACCCAGGAATATCTGAATGGGATACACAACCGGTTTGAGTTTGTATTTACCCCAACTCATGGATCATGGCTGAACATGGTGGAAGGATTTTTCAGCAAAATGACACGCCAAATGCTGTCAGGAATCCGTGTAGACTCCAAGGATATGTTGAAGGAGCGGATCTATCAATACTTTAATGAGGTCAACGCGGTGCCGGTGCCATACAAATGGAAATACAAAATGGACACGATTCATCTTGGAGAATGAGGACATAAACGCGATCATATATGAAGTTGTAAACGCAAAAGCCGCAAGTCCAGAGAATCAAGGTAAGCGTGCGCCTATTCCAACAAAACGAAAAAGGAAAGGCCAAAAACAAGCTGAATCATAAAGCTATTTAATGTTAACTATACTAGTATGACCCACATTAAATGCCTTGCTGGTTCGGTGAGGATGATTTTTTGAGAGTGCAGGTGCAAAAACGGAGGCGTAGTGGGCTCTACGCTGAGTATTTTGCACCTGTGCTATCGGAAAATCAGACCAGCGAAACAGTAAGGTATTTAGTGTGGGTTATACTAGTAACTCCTTTCGAGTAAATAATTGATATATAAACGGGTAGCCAAAGGCCCCCGTAACAAAGAGTAATGGGAACCTTGCGGCTCCGAATCTATATAAAAAAAGCACCCAAAGAATCAATCTCTCTGAGTGCTTTTGTTGCCCAAGGGCCAATATATCATTGTAACAGATTGGACTGGTAGGGAAGGGAATCCCCTCCTGCCTTTTCCTTTCTGTGCCTCTTACAAAAGAAGCATAAGAAACAAAAAAAGCGCCTGAAAGCAGAAACTCTCAGACGCTGTGTAACCGGAAAACTATAATCGCTTTGAAGCAATTACTGAAACTAACATGTATAGTATAGCAGATTTGTCACTGAAATTATTATATTGTTATTCCCACTTAAAGCATTTTACTGCAACACCTGTACAGATAACTGTAACCGCCGCCATTACTGTCACTGGAATCCAGATATGCTCTACCGGCTGCCCCAGCGAGGTTGCCTTCATGAGCTGGATTCCCTGGGTGAGTGGGAACAGAGAAACAATCTTCTGCATAACCCCAGGCATGACCTCAAAAGGAAGCGTAGCCCCGGAAAATATCAGCATAGGGAAGTACAGCGCACTAGCAATTACACTGGCCATCTTCTCATTTTTCGCAATGCCGCCCACCATCATTCCGATGCTCAGGGTAGAAACCATGGTCAGAAGCCAGCTCCCGATAAAAGCCAGCCAGCTTCCGTGGAGCGTCACTCCCCAGAACAGTGCAGCAATCGGAAAGAGCAAAACCATGGAAACTACTGCGTACAGCACATATATGGTAAATTCCACGCCCAGCAGCATCACCGGACTAATCGGCGTAACGCGAAAGCGTTTCAGAATTTTACGTTCCCTGTACCCAGACACCACCAACGGCAATCCCATCAGTCCGCATGCACAAATGGAAATGGTACAAACTGCGCTCATGGACTGCTCCAGAAATGTATAGCCTGCGCCTTCAAATGCTGGCTTTGCCTGATAGATGAAGCCAAGGATGACCAGCACAATAATCGGCATGAATATGGCGAAGATCACCATGTTCATATTCCGGATATTCAGTTTCAGTTCTGTTTTCAAAAGCTTTGTAAAAGTTCTCATGCACCGATTCCCTCCTCATCATCCGAAAATTTTAAGTATGCGTCCTCGAACTTCTCACAGCCGCTCTCGGATTTCGCCTGTTCCACAGTTCCGTAAAATACGGGTTCTCCTTTTTTCAAAATACATATCTCATCACAGAGAGCTTCCACTTCATCCATAAAATGCGAAGTCAGGAAAATAGTCAAGCCCTGCTTTTTCAAATCTTCAAGGATTTTCCAGACAGTGCGGCGTGCTTTGGCATCCAGTCCGGTGGTCAATTCATCCAGAAAGACCAATTTGGGATTCGGTATCAGCGCCAGTACAATAAACAACCGCTGGCGCTCTCCTCCTGACAGGCTCTTTACTGTATTCTTCAGTTTGTCTCCAATCCTAAAGCGTTCACACAGTTGTTTCCAGTCCGCGGGATTTTTATATAGGCAGGCGATTTCTTCGCAAAGCTCAAACACCTTAATCTCCGGCTGGTAATCTCCCTCCTGAAACTGAACGCCTACTTCCTGGAACAGCTTCCTTCGGTCCCTTTTCGCATGATAACCCAGTACGGAAACTTCTCCGAAATCAGCCTGTTTCGTACCCAAAATACATTCGATTGTCGTGCTTTTTCCGGCGCCGTTCGCACCCAGCAGCCCGAATACCATACCGGTTTTGACGGATAGGCTTAGGCCGTCCAGCACCGGTTTTCCGTTATAACTTTTTCTAAGGTTTGTTACCTTGATTGCTTCTTCTCTCATTTTGTCCCCCTTTTCTTAATGGCACGCATTTCAATATATCCTCTCTCACCACGCGGTTCCAGCTGGATACGCGGATTGCTGTTATCCCACTCATACCCAATCACGGACGGATCATAGTGGTTCAGGGAATACTGTACGGAAAGGATCGCCTGGGAATAGTCCTCCTCCCGGAAAGGTTCTCCCTGCACCACCAGGTACTCTGCCGCTGGCAGGGAAATGACGTCAAATCCCTCTGGAATTGCACCGTCATAATCCGGTTCTACCTCGACTCCCTGCACGTAGGTGGAGGTTCCCGGCTTTTTATATTTTTCCGGCAGCCAGAGGCAGACCGGCTCCCCGCACAGGGAATCCATGCTCATCAGAATCCCCCATACCTCACAGTTCACTTCCGCACAATAGTCGAAATAATCCTCCGCTTTAATTCCTCTCTTGATAATCACTTTGCGATCTGGCTTGCGGATCACCTGGACAAAAACGCTTTGCAAATTTTCCATATCAACAATATCCTTTCTGAGCTCTCTGAATTTCACTCCGTATGGGATAAACAATCCAATCGGAACCGGGTCTTTCACATATTCCCCAGGATTGCATCCGAATTCCTTATAAAAAGCGCGGGTATATCCATCCACGCTGTCAAATCCACAGTCATAAGCAGCGTCAATCACAAGACATTGCTCCTTTTTCAGCCGCATAGCCGAATGGGAAAGCCTCAGCCGGCGGATATACTCTGCGGGAGTCATTCCCAGATAATTCTTAAACAGCCGGTAGGAATGCCAACTCGAAAAAAGTGAGACTTCAGAAAGGTGAGCCAGTGTAATCTCTTCATCCAAGTGTTCTTCTATATATTCCTGCATTCGCTGTACTGCTTTCATCTGCTCCTGCAATTCATTCACCTCCATCTGTATCTCCTATTTTACCATTAACAATGGCAGACTGCTCGACTTTTTTTGCTGTCTCAGTCTTCCAGTGACTTGCGCAGATATTTTGCGGTAATTGTATCTGCATGATCTGCCATTTCCTGCGGCGTACCTGTAAATACAACCTCGCCGCCCATACTTCCGCCGTCCGGTCCGATATCAATTACATAATCTGCAAGCTTTACCACATCCATATTGTGTTCGATTACAATTACGGTATTGCCGCGCTTCACAAAGCCGTCCAAAAGCTCCATGACTTTCTTTATATCGGAAGCATGTAAGCCTGTCGTCGGTTCATCCAGCACATAAATATTGCCTTTCTGATCCAGATAGTTCGCCAGCTTCACACGCTGACGCTCTCCGCCGGATAAGGTTGACAGGGGCTGTCCCAAAGAAAGATAGGATAACCCTACTTCCACCATGGCGTGAAGAGCCTTGCGGACCTTTGGGCAGTCAGAGAAGAATGTCTCCGCCTCTCCTGCGTTCATATCCAGGATTTCTACGATATTTTTACCATGATAGGTATAGGAGAGAGCTTCGCTGCTGTAACGGCTGCCGCCGCAGGCTTCACAAGTGGTTGTTACCGGATCCATAAAGACCAGTTCTGTGGTAACAACTCCCTTTCCTTTACAATTCGGGCAGGCGCCCTTGCTGTTGAAGGAGAACAACGCCGCACTGACGCCATTTTCCTTCCCCATCTGCTTGCGTATCTCATCAAAGAATCCCAAAAAGGTCGCTGGAGTGGAACGTCCTGTTGCTGTAACCGGAGACTGGTCTACTAAAATCACCCGTTCCGCGTACTTCTCAGCAAAAACATCCCGGATTAACGAGCTTTTCCCAGAACCCGCCACACCAGTCACAGCGGTCAGCACATGCAGCGGAATATCTATAGAAACGTTTTTCAGGTTATGAATGGCTGCATCCCGTACCGGCAGAAAATCTTTCGGTTTTCTTGACAAAGGTTTGATCGGCGTTTTCTGCTGCATGGCATTCCCGGTCAGGGTGCCGGATTGCAAAAGCCCATCGTAACTGCCCTGGTAAAGAATTTCTCCGCCGTTTTTGCCTGCCAGCGGTCCAATATCAATCACTTCATCGGCAAGGGAGATTACATCCTTGTCATGCTCTACCACCAAAACCGTGTTTCCCTTATCCCGCAGACTGCAAAGCAGCTTGGTCATGCGGTGGACATCACGGGGGTGCATTCCGGTGCTTGGTTCGTCAAAGATGTATGTCATTCCGGTTAAGGCACTGCCCATATGCCGCACCAGCTTGAGACGCTGCGCCTCGCCGCCGGATAAGGTCGCGGACTCACGGTTCATGTAAAGGTACGGCAGACCAATATCAATCATACGCGTAAGGGTGAGCACCAGGCTGCCTGCAATGAATTTGCCTTGCGGATCTGTAATTGTCTCCAGCACTTTTCTCAGCTCTGTAAACTCCATCTCACATAATTCGTTAATGGAATAGCCCGCAACTTTACAGGAAAGTGCGGCCGTATTCAGGCGTTTGCCATGGCAAAGAGGACATTCAGACGGATGGACATAGCTTGCCAGCCGTTTAGCAGAGGTTTCTCCCATTTCAGAGCTGTCCCGTTTCAGCAGCAGCCGGCTCATCATATTATGGATGCCTTCCACTTGCTTGGATACACGCTTTCCACCTGGTTCCTCTGCACCATATAGCAAAAGATTTCTCTCTTTCTCTGAATAGTCCCTCCACTTTTTATCCAGGTCAAACAGACCGCTTTCCGTATATTGTTTCCAATACCAGTTTCCCACATGAAAGGTGGGCAGGTCTACCATGCCCTCATTCAAGCTTTTCTCTTCTGCAATCAGCGGCAAAATATCCAGCGTCATTACCTTACCGATACCAAAGCATTCTGGGCACATCCCGTTCGGATCGTTAAATGAAAAGTAAGAGGCAGTACCAATATGCGGCTCTCCAATCCGGCTGTAAAGCAGACGCAGGGCGGAGTACATATCACTGATAGTACCTACTGTAGAGCGGGCATTCCCTCCCAGCCTGGTCTGGTCAATCACAACAGAAGCAGACAGATTTTCAATTCTATATGCCTTGGGCTTTTCAAACTTTGGCAGTCTGCTCCGGACAAAGGCGGAATAGGTTTCATTCATCTGGCGCTGGCTCTCGGCCGCGATAGTATCAAAGACAATACTGGATTTCCCGGAACCGGATACCCCGGTAAAGACCACTATTTTCCCTTTTGGGATTTCAAGGGAAATATTTTTCAGGTTGTTTTGGCTCAACCCTTGTATCACAATGCTGTTTTGATATGACATATCATTGATCCTTCTTTCTTCTGGTTTTCTCATATTAGTATAACAAACAGCAAAAAAAGCCTCTCGACTTTTTTTGCTGTTGCAAAATGGCGCTTATGGTTATCGAACGATTCCCAATAACACAAATCTTGCGTTATCAAACCCATAACTGCAGGTAGAAAGCGTAACGATTCGATCTGTGACTGCCGGAATAATATCTCTATCAAAACAGGAACGGCTCCTGGCTGCTTCCAGCCAGTCTTCAAATTTTGTATCCGGCTCCAACATTATTTCCCAAGCATCATCTTTCACGTTCGCCACATAGCCGGCAAAGATTTCTATTCTGATGTTTTGCTCCGGCGTTATTAGTAGTATGGTCGGATGTGTATGATAAAACTCCTGATTTTTGTATTCTGTCAAACCGGAAAACATGGTACCGTTTTTCATATGGTGCCCATAGATTATGCTGTGCCGGTCTGAGAAATCCGGCGAGTTTCGGCTGTCCAGGAAGATGCATCCCGAACTGTTCCATTTCCCGTTGAATAAATGCTTCAGATAATACTGCGCAGCGGAAGCACTATGCAGACACTCTCCGGTCCTGAGTTGGAAAGCTTTATCCTTCGCAAGCGTGGTGCAGCTTGGGACAATATGCCTTTGCCCGGTTTCACCATTGACGATATAGACGATTCTTAATTCATGAAAGACAAAATCTCATATGAGGGGATCCAGAGAATAGAACGCTATTTTGTCGCGGATGAGGTACTCAGAGAGTCATTGCTTAATGCCTTATGTCACAAACAATACGAATCCTGCGCCCCCATACAGATCAGCGTATATGATGATCGCCTTTATATTGCAAACTGTGGAAAGCTGCCTGAAAATTGGACGGTTGATGATGTCCAAACATGCTTCAAAGCCATATAACCCCTCTATTGCCAATGTCTATTATCTTGCCGGATTTATTGAAAGCTGGGGACGCGGCAGGTCAATGCAGCAGAAAAGCAACTGGTATTTCCGGACGGTCACGCGTTGCCTTTTGCTGATGTTAGCGAACTGTTCATCTCCTCTCCTCCGTTTTCTGAAGCTGAACCACCTAAAGAGCCGCCACTGTCCCTCTCTGAGCTTATCAATCAGGGTGGTTTCCCAAAACTGAATAATTGGCAGCCTGTTCAGAGAGCGTAAACAATCAA
>ERZ894236.1723-NODE-1723-length-13740-cov-12.18_pt1 | contig 13740 bp, 10 predicted proteins | sample MGYA00380297_ERZ894236 | MGnify/ENA primary metagenome ERZ894236 (study PRJEB32331, sample SAMN06328420) | human gut metagenome | biome: human gut microbiome; feature: stool | host: Homo sapiens | collected 2014-08-04 ... | reverse complement strand
ACTGCAACCTGGCTTCCGGCGAGTCCCTGATCCGCCAGTTCCTGTATGGAACCCGTTTTTTTAGGAGGGAATTCGGGACAGAGAATGTGATTTTATGGCTGCCCGATGTGTTCGGGTACTCCGCAGCCCTTCCCCAGATTATGAAGAAATGCAAAATCCGATATTTCATGACAACCAAGCTTAGCTGGAATGAATTTAACAAGATGCCCTACGACACGTTCATGTGGGAGGGCATTGACGGAACGGCCATACTCACCCATTTTTCACCAACCAGGGATTATCATACAGGAGGCAGGGAAGACGGGAATGAGAACAGCCATTATACCACCTATAACGGGTTCCTGTGCCCTTCCCAGGTAAAAGGGGGATGGGAACGGTATAGTCCCAAGTACCTGAACAAAGAAGTACTTATGTGTTTTGGGTACGGGGACGGGGGAGGCGGGGCGAACAGCCAGATGCTGGAGAACCAGAGACGGATTTCCAAGGGGATACCGGGCTGTCACGCCACGGTCATGAGCACGGCCAGACATTTCTTTGAGACATTAGAGGAACATGTGTCGGGCAGTTCCTGGCTTCCAAAATGGACAGGGGAGCTATACCTGGAATACCATAGGGGGACCTATACTTCCATGGCAAGGAATAAACGGTATAACAGGAAGGCGGAATTTGCCACCCAGGACACGGAGTTCCTGGCCGTGTGCGACGGGCTTATATCTGGAGCCGCCTATCCCAGGGAAGAACTTGATTCTGTCTGGGAAGCTGTTTTAAGGAACCAGTTCCACGACATCCTTCCAGGCTCATCCATCAAGGAAGTATACGATGACTCAAAAGAGGATTACGAAAAACTTCTTGCAGTAGACAGCCGTCTCATGGAAGCCTCCCTTAAGCGCCTGGTATCAGCCATAGACGCGCCGGAGGGGGCGCTGGCCGTATATAACTTCGGGCCGGAAGTTAAAGCTGAAGTAGTGGAATTTTATTATGAAGGCGGCTGGCCCGTGGTTTATGACGGGGAGAGAAAGGTGAGTGTCCAGAAGTCAGGGGAACGCACCTATATTTTCACTGCATCAGGTCTGCCGGAGCGTGGATATAAAACCTATGGCCTTGGAGAATCAGAGGTGGGGGATGGGAGCAAAGGGAATCCCATGTTTTCCGTATCAGAACACCATTTGGAAAACCGATATTTTTCAATCAGGCTTAACTCTAAGGGGCAGTTTGCAGGTATCCTTGATAAGACGGCTGGCCGGGAACTGCTTATGCCGGGAAAATCAGGCAACGTAATCATGAGTTATGAAGACCGTCCCCATAAGTATGATGCCTGGGATATTAACAATTACTATGAAGAGAAATCCTGGGAAGTGGATCAGGTGGAATGTATCGAGGTCACTGAACATGGGCCTGTGCGGGCCTGCGTCACCGTAACACGCAGATATCTTGATTCCACGATTAAACAGTCCATATATCTGTATCATGATATACCCAGGATTGACATCAGGAACCAGATAGAGTGGAAGGAACACCAGATTTTCCTTAAGACCTTATTCCCTCTGGATATCCATACCAGCGAAGCCGTATTTGATATCCAGTACGGAAATGTCAAAAGACCCACCCATGCCAATACTTCCTGGGACTTTGCCAGGTTTGAGGTGTGCGTCCACAAGTGGCTGGACCTGGGAGAAGATGATTACGGGGTAAGCTTCATCAATGACTGCAAGTATGGCTGCAGCGTCAGGGATTCGGTTGTGGGGCTGTCCATGTTAAAGTCAGGGACCTTCCCCAATCCACAGGCTGACCAGGAATATCATGAATTCACATATTCCATCTACCCGCATAAGGGGAGCTGGAAGGAAGCGGGAAGCGTTCATATGGCGTATCAGATGAATAACCCTCCGGCAGTGGTGAGAAAGGAACAGGGCGGCGGATTCCTGGACCCGGTCTTTTCCTTTTTTTCAACCGACTGTCCCAATGTCATAATCGAAGCCGTAAAAAGGGAGGCGGATGGGGAGGGAATCATCCTCAGGCTGTATGAATGCTTTAACCGGAGGACCAAAGTAATCCTGCGGTCCGGTCTGGGGGCTGCAGAGGCGTATGAGTGCAGTATGCTGGAGGAGATTGAGCAGGCATTGGCTGTGGAAAAGGGACAGGTAAGGTTCACCATTAAGCCCTATGAGATAAAAACCATCCTGCTAAGATGCTCAGGTCATGGAAATTATCGTTAAATTTTAAACATCTTTTATCTATTGACTGACAATGCAGCCTGTGTTAGTATGAACTTAGCAAGGGCGCGGCGGCATCGCAGCACCAGCTTTTGCAGACAACTGCATACCATCGGTTGATGGATTCGGGAGAGACTGTCCGGGGCTGGGAATGGATTTCCTGCCATGTCTGGGGACAGCGCCGAAGGGGAAGCGGAGAACTCTCAGGCAAAAGGACCGGATACCGGACGATACTCTGGAAAGCGATGAAGCACCGACGAAGCCCAATCTTTCAGGTCCAAAGACAGAGCGCATGAACAAGGTTTTTGTTTGTGCGCTTTTTTAATGGAGTGAAGGGCAGCGGAGAATAAAAAAGGAGGGGAATCATTTATGGGCACAGAAGTGACGGAGGTTGTTGAACGCAAGACGCCGCTCTATGACACACATGTGAAACACAAGGGAAAGATAGTCCCGTTTGCAGGGTATCTGCTGCCGGTGCAGTATGACACCGGTGTGATTGGGGAACACATGGCGGTACGTACCAGATGCGGCCTGTTCGATGTATCACACATGGGTGAGATTATCTGTAGGGGAAAGGATGCGCTTCAGAACCTGAACATGCTGCTGACCAATGATTATACGGTCATGGCAGAGGGACAGGCGCGATACAGCCCCATGTGCAACGAAGAGGGAGGCGTGGTGGACGACCTGATTGTCTATAAGGTAAGGGACAACTGCTACTTCATTGTTGTGAACGCTGCCAATAAGGATAAGGACTATGCCTGGATGAAGGCCCGCCAGTTTGGGGATGTGGTGTTTGAGGATATTTCTGACCGCGTGGCCCAGCTGGCCCTTCAGGGGCCAAAGGCCATGGATGTCCTTAAGAAGGTGGCCAAAGAAGAAGAAATTCCGGATAAGTACTATACCTGCCGGTTTGACTGCATGATTGGGGATATCCGGTGTATTATCTCCAGGACAGGATACACGGGAGAAGACGGGGTGGAGATTTACATGGCGCCTGAGGACGCCCCGGGGATGTGGGAGCTGCTTATGGACAAGGGACAGGAGGAAGGGCTGATCCCATGCGGCCTGGGGGCCAGGGACACCCTGAGGCTGGAGGCCTCCATGCCGCTGTACGGGCATGAGATGGACGATTGCATTTCACCAAAAGAGGCGGGACTTGGGATTTTTGTAAAGATGGACAAAGAAGATTTCATCGGGAAAAAGGCCCTGGTGGAAAAAGGACCGCTGACCAGGAAGCGTGTTGGCCTTAAAGTGACAGGCAGAGGCATTATCAGGGAGCACCAGCCGGTGTATATAGGAGACCAGCAGATCGGGATGACCACGTCCGGCACACACTGCCCTTATCTTGGGTATCCGGCGGCCATGGCGCTTGTGGGTATCGGATATAAGGAGCCGGGAACGGCTGTGGAGGTAGAGGTGCGCGGACGGCGTGTGGCCGCGGAAGTGGTGAAGCTTCCGTTTTACAAACTAAAAAAGTAAAACCAGAAAATTTGAGGAGGTATTAAGAATGAATATTCCAAAAGATTTAAAGTACGCAAAATCACACGAGTGGGTAAAGATGCTGGATGAGGAGACGGCCCTGATCGGCCTGACCGATTATGCCCAGGATGCCCTGGGGGACCTGGTGTTTGTGAACCTGCCGGAAGCAGGGGATGAGGTGGAAGCAGGTGAGACGTTTGCGGATGTGGAATCCGTGAAGGCTGTTTCAGATGTATTTTCACCGGTGACAGGCACGGTGGCGGAGGTCAACGAAGGACTTCTGGACGCACCTGAGTCCATTAACGAAGCGCCCTATGAGGCATGGTTCATTAAAGTGGAGCATATTACGGATACGGAAGAACTGATGGATGCCCCGGCCTATGATGCATACATCAAGACCCTTGATTAAAATAATCCATTCCGCCAGAAATGAGGTGTAGCTTATGGGGACGTATGTGCCTGATACGAAGCAGGAGCAGCAGGAAATGCTTCGTGAGATAGGATTCAACAGTTTCGATGAAATGTTTTCCCATATCCCGGAGGAGGTAAAGCTGAAGGACGGCCTGGATCTTATGCCGGGTCTCAGCGAGCAGGCTGTAATCGGGAAGATGGAGGACATAGCCGGTAAGAACGTGGTGTTCCGCCACATCTTCCGCGGGGCAGGTGCTTATAACCATTACATACCGGCCATTGTATCCAGCGTGATATCCAAGGAGGAATTTGTCACTGCCTATACGCCTTATCAGGCGGAAATCAGCCAGGGCATCCTCCAGTCCATATTTGAGTACCAGACCATGATATGCGAGCTGACGGGCATGGACGCATCCAATGCATCCATCTATGACGGCGCAACGGCAGCGGCCGAGGCAGCCGCCATGTGCAGGGACAGGAAGCGGAGCACGGTCTATGTTTCCGGGGCAGCCAATCCCGGGGTCATTGAGGTGATTAAGACATACTGCTTTGGCAGCAATACAAAAGTAATCATTGTGCCGGAGGAATGCGGTGTCACGGATGCAGATGCCCTGGCCCGCATGATGAAGGAGGACGCCCAGGCAGCCTGCTTTTATGTGCAGCAGCCAAACTACTTTGGCAATATGGAGGATGGGGACGTTCTGGGCCGCATTGTACATGATGCAGGCGCCAAATACATCATGGGATGCAATCCCATGGCGCTGGGGATCATGAAGACGCCTGCCGGGTACGGCGCCGATATTGCGGTGGGCGACGGTCAGCCCCTGGGCATGCCGCTGGCATTTGGGGGCCCCTACCTGGGATTCATGGCAGCGACCGCGGCCATGGCAAGGAAGCTTCCGGGCCGTATCGTTGGAGAGACAAAGGATGATAAGGGCGAGAGGGCATTTGTACTGACCCTCCAGGCCCGTGAACAGCATATACGCAGGGAAAAGGCCAGTTCCAATGTCTGCTCCAACCAGGCATGGTGCGCCCTCACTGCTTCGGTGTATATGACGGCCATGGGCGCGGACGGCATGGCAGAAGCCGCGGCCCAGTGTATGTCCAAGGCACATTATCTTAGGGATGTGTTAAAGGAAGCCGGACTTGAACCAAAGCATGACCGGGAATTTTTCCATGAGTTCGTGACAGTCAGCCCTGAAGGCAGGTGCACGGACAGTAACCATATCCTCCGCGCGCTTGAGGAACACGGAATCCTTGGGGGCCTTAAGCTGTCTGACAGGGAGATACTCTGGTGCGCAACGGAAGTCAATACCAGGGAGGAAATGGATGAAACCGCATCCATTGTCCGAAACGTGCTTCACGGTGAATGCAGGCATAAGGAGGTGTGCGGTTCATGAAACTTGTATTTGAAAAGGGCTCGGCCGGAAGAGGCTTAAACCTTATCCGTGGGTGTGATGTACCCAGGGTATCCCTGGATGGGGAACATAAAAGGGAGGTGCCCCCCCGTCTGCCCCATATGTCGGAAAATGAAATCAGCCGCCATTACACACAGCTGGCAAAGCGCTCCCATGGCGTGAATGACGGGTTCTACCCCCTGGGTTCCTGTACCATGAAGTACAACCCCAAAGTCAATGAGGAGGCTGCTGCGCTGAAAGGATTCAGATGCGTCCATCCGCTGCAGCCCGCAGACACGCTTCAGGGCTCCATGGAGGTCCTTTACCTGGCGGAGAAGTATCTTTGCGAGATTACAGGCATGGACGCCATGACCTTCCAGCCCGCGGCCGGCGCCCATGGGGAATTTACCGGCCTGCTGTTAATAAAGGCATACCATGTACACAGAAAGGATGACAGACGTACCAAGATCATTGTCCCGGATTCAGCCCACGGCACCAACCCGGCCAGCGCGTCCATGTGCGGTTATGAAGTAATCAGCATACCGTCCAGGGAAGACGGGTGTGTGGATTTGGAGCAGCTGAGGGCGGCGGTTGGGGAGGACACGGCAGGACTTATGCTGACCAACCCCAATACAGTTGGATTGTTTGATAAGAATATCCTGGAGATAACAAGGATTGTCCATGAGGCAGGCGGACTGTGTTACTATGACGGCGCGAACCTGAATGCGGTCATGGGAATCGTGCGCCCGGGAGACATGGGCTTTGATGTAGTACACCTGAACCTGCACAAGACATTTTCCACGCCTCATGGCGGCGGCGGACCGGGCAGCGGCCCCGTTGGCTGTAAGGAATTCCTGATGCCGTATCTGCCGGGGATCAGGGTAGTAATGAATCCGGCAGGAGATACGGATAAAGATGTGGCAGGAGATGGTTCAGGATATAAGCCAGGAAATGGCGCAGGATATATAACAGGGGATAAGGCCCCGGCCCGGTATATCTTTGAACGGGCGCCCGAATCCATCGGGGATGTGAAGCAGTTTTATGGCAATTTCCTGGTGGTCGTAAAGGCCCTGACCTATATCATGAGCCTTGGCAGGGAGGGGATACGGGAGGCGTCCTCCAATGCGGTATTAAATGCAAATTACATGAAGGTAAAACTTTCTGATGTATATGACATGGCCTACAATGAGACCTGCATGCATGAGTTCGTCATGAGCCTTGAGGGCATGAAGCACAAAAATGGCGTCACGGCCATGGATATAGCCAAGGCGCTGCTGGATTACGGCATCCATCCGCCCACCATGTACTTCCCGCTGATTGTCCATGAGGCCCTGATGGTGGAACCCACGGAGACAGAGTCAAAGGAGACGCTGGATGAGGGCATCCAGGTGTTCCATAAGATATATGAGACAGCCATGGCGTCGCCGGAAGAACTTCACAGCGCACCCCACACAACGCCTATCGGAAGGCCGGATGAGGTAACGGCTGCGCGTAAGCCGGTGCTCCGGTACACATGGGAAAGCTGACCGGACCAATATAGAAGACCTGCCTGGGCAGCCGGGAAAGCTGTCCGGGCAGGTTTTCTGGGATATGGGGCGGCACTGGCCGCGCCCGGTGTAAAAACGCCGGTACATAGCCCCTGTCATGTACGCCGGGAAGCACTGGCAGGTCATGGGGTAATATACCATACGGAGTATTTGCACGGAAGGAGGCAGAATGATTAACAGGCTGATCTGGCTGGAGACAGATAATACATACCCTTACAGGAACCTGGCCATGGAGGAATACATGACCACCCATGTGCCTGAGGAAACCTGCATCCTTTTCCTGTGGCAGAACCGGCATACGGTGGTGATTGGCAGGAACCAGAACTGCTGGAAGGAATGCAGGGTGAATTTCCTTGAGGAAGAAGGAGGCTACCTGGTGCGCAGGCTTTCAGGCGGCGGGGCAGTGTTCCATGACCTGGGCAACTTGAATTTTACATTTATTGTAAGAAAACCGGATTATGACGTGGACCGCCAGCTGCAGGTGATACTGGAGGCAGTCAGGAGGCTGGGAATCCAGGCAGAGAAAACCGGGCGCAATGATATTACGGTTGAGGGGAGAAAATTTTCCGGCAATGCATTTTACCAGACAGGAGACTGCTGTTACCATCACGGGACCCTGCTGGTCCATGCTGACAAGGAAAATATGTCAAGATACCTGAATGTGCCGCGGGAAAAGCTGGCATCCAAAGGCGTATCCTCTGTAAAGTCCAGGGTGGCCAATCTGGACGAGTTCTGTCCCGGGCTGACCGTGGACAGGGTGAAGGCTGCTTTGGCGGAGGCATTTTCCCAGGTATATGGACAGGTTGCTGAGAAGATGGAAGAGAAGGAACTCCCGGAGGATGCCATAGGCCCGCTGACGCAAAAGTTTGAATCCTGGCAGTGGAAATACGGCAGGAAGATTCCTTTTGAACATGAGATGGAGCAGCGCTTTGCCTGGGGTGGGATCCAGATGCAGTTTCATGTGGACGGGGGCAGGATACAGGAGGTTAATGTGTTTTCTGATGCCATGGACCAGGAAATGATTGGGAATCTGGCAGAGAGACTAAAGGGCTGTCCGTACGATGGGAATGCCATGTGCGAGGCAGTTAAAGAAGCGGGAACAGAAGGCGGGATAAGACAGGACATCCTGTCCCTCATAAAGGAATCCATGTAACAGAAGGTCTGGTGCCGCCCGGCGCCAGGATATAGAGCAGGAGTGAAAGAGAGGTTAATGATATGGCAGACAGATGGAATCTGGTGGTTATAGGCGCAGGACCGGGCGGGTATGAGGCAGCGGTTGAAGGGGCCAAAAAGGGTATGAGGGTGGCGCTGGTGGAGAACCGTGAACTTGGCGGGACCTGCCTGAACCGGGGATGTATCCCCACAAAGACCATCCTGCATACAGCGGAACTATATCATGAACTTCAGTCAGGGCCATCCATCGGCCTTCGGGCAGACCAGGCAGCCGTTGACATGGCTATGGTGCAGCAGCGAAAGCAGGAGGTCCTTAATCAGCTGAGGGCAGGAATCGCTGCCCTGATGAAGACAAATAAAATTGCGGTTTACAGTGGGACAGGAACCATAGTGGACCGCTGCCACGTATCGGTCCGGCCGGAAAGCGGTGAACCGGTCCTTTTGGAGACTGACCATATACTGATAGCCACGGGCTCTGTGCCGGTCTGTCCTCCGATTCCAGGAGCAGACCTGCCGGGGGTGGTGACCAGCGACGGCCTGCTGGATAAGCAGGACATGTTCGGGCATTTAATCATCATAGGCGGCGGTGTGATTGGAATGGAATTTGCCTCCATCTACAGTTCCCTTGGACACCCTGTGACCGTAATCGAGGCCCTGGACCGCATCCTGCCCGGAATGGATAAGGAAATAGCCCAGAACCTTAAGATGATTTTGAAAAAGCGGGGTACGGACATCCATACAGGCGCCAGGGTGGAGGAAATCCTCAGGGCAGAGGACGGCAGGGGACTGGCCTGCCGGTTCGTGGAGAAGGACAAGGCATGGGAGGTTACGGCTGACGGCATCCTGATTGCCACGGGCCGCAGGGCCTATACAGGCGGGCTCATATCAGAGGAAAGCAGCCAGGACATCAAGGATATGGCAATGGAACGCGGTCGTATCGTGACGGATGGGAATCATGAAACCAGCGTTCCCGGCATATATGCCATTGGGGATGTTGCCGGAGGCATCCAGCTGGCCCATGCGGCCACGGCCCAGGGGTGCAGCGCAGTGGCCCATATGGCGGGTGAGGAGGCGGGCATCCGTCTGGATATCGTGCCCTCCTGTGTCTACACCAGCCCGGAAATCGGCTGTGTGGGAATCACCGTGGATGAGGCAAAGGAAAAGGGCATATCTGTCATCACCAGGAAATACCTGATGTCAGCCAATGGGAAATCCCTTCTCTCCCAACAGGAGCGAGGTTTCATAAAGGTAGTTGCGGACAGCAAAAGCCACTGTATCCTGGGCGCCCAGATGATGTGTGCCAGGGCCACGGATATGATTAGCCAGTTTGCGGTGGCCATTGTCAATGAGCTGACGCTGGAGGACATGGCAAAGGCCATATTCCCCCATCCCACATTTAGTGAAGGGATTTCGGAGGCTGTAAGGCAATAAGAAGCAGGGCGGTTTTTGGAACCCATGTTTTGACGTCAATATAAATGTCCCGGTATAAGGTGAATTGCTTCATCCTGTACCGGGACATGTTCTATTTCCTGAATTAATCTCGTTCCCCATCAATCAAATGCACCCCATACCGGTAGTGCTCCTCTGTCAGCTTCTCCGCAAGCTTATAATCCCCATCCTCATAAGCTTCCGTAATCAGCCTGTGCTGCCGGATAGAGGAGGTCCTGTGCTCCAGGGTGCGGACCGCGTGCCGCATCAGGAGGAACCGTATCAGGTTGTATCTCTTGTAGGTTTCCTTTAAGAAGCGGTTGCCGCAGTAATCAAAGAATGCCTTGTGGAAGCGGTAATCCGCGTCAAAATACGCCTCGTCATCCTGGGCCTCGGCCATGGCTTTTAGGTTGCGGTAAAGTTCCTCCGTTACCTGCCGGGTTTGGCTGCTGCGCGCAGAAAGGGCCACGGCCTGGCAGGACAGGGCAAGGATGAATTCATTCAGCTCCCCGGAGTATTCAAAGTCAAAACTGATCAGCTGGGCGCCGGTTTTTGTCACCTCGCCAATCAGCCCGTCCTGGTTCAGCTTATTGATGGCATCCCTTATGGGAGTGGAGGAAACCTGAAAGCGTTCCTGCAGCTCACGGTTTGTGAGCTTGGCGCCAAGGGGTATGGTTCCTGCAAGGATGTCCTCTTTTAAGATGTTGTAAATCTGTTCACTTAATGTGAGTTTTATAATGTTTTCAGCCATAGACGTTCCGTATCCACCATCTTCCCTTCATAATTACGCCTATTCTACTACACATTTGGGTCAAATGCAATAAAACTATGGGAATGTGCATAACAGGATGTGCATAATATCAGAATTATTTTAAAATCCCCCTTGACTATTGGTTAAAATGCTGTATAATAAGAATCACAAGTGATGCATCACGCATCACGCATCATAAAACCGCGGAGAGATGCAAAGACAAATCATGGACGTAAATTGTTAAGCAAACAAATTATGACAGGGGGGAATGATTATTTTTGAGCGGATATTACAGATGATCGTGAAGGTAATCACATCATTGAACGAACTTTTATGGGGGGATTTGTTTATCCTTGAGTTTTCCAATGGAGAAACCCGGTTTGGCATATCGCTGCTGGTTATTATCCTGATACCTGCAGGTATTTATTTTACCTGTAAGACACGGTTTCTGCCCTTCCGGCTGTTTCCGGAAATGGTCAGGGTTACGCTGGAGAAAAAGAGCAGTAATGAAAAGGGTTCAATATCAGGCTTACAGGCGCTGATTATTGCCACCGCTACCAGAGTTGGCATGGGGAACCTGGCAGGAGTTGTGGCCGCCATATCCTTTGGCGGGGCAGGAGCGGTTTTTTGGATGTGGCTGTCGGCATTGATTGGCTCATCCAGCGCCTTTATTGAATCAACCCTGGCGCAGATTTATAAAGAGAAGGATCCTCTTTATGGCGGGTTTAGGGGCGGTCCGGCCTATTTCATGGACCGCATGAGGATTATTACCAAGGTTAAGCGGGAGGATATTTTTGTAAAGGATGTACATAATGAGGCTGAATATGTTGCAAGTGACAAGCAGACCTATTATACAAGAGGCTGCAAATTCACATTCCTGGGCCTGGCATTTGCATTTTCCGGCCTTCTGTGCTGGGCAGGAATCAGCCAGGTGGTTGCCAATTCCGTAACATCCTCCTTTAAAAATGCATTTGGTATTCCTCAGCTGGCTACCACGATTGTCCTGGTTGTCATGTCTGCACTGATTGTACTCAGGAAGAATGCCACGGTAAAGGTCCTGGATAGAGTGGTTCCGGTCATGGCCTGCGCGTATTTTGCCATAACACTGTTTATTATCTTAAAAAATATTACTTATTTGCCGGTGGTGCTTAATAACATTTTTTCACAGGCATTTGGGTTAAAGCCCATTGTTGGGGGCGGCCTTGGGGCAGTGGTCATGAATGGGGTAAAAAGGGGTCTGTTCTCCAATGAGGCAGGAAGCGGTTCCGCACCCTGTGCTGCCGCTGCTGCAGAAGTCAGCCATCCTGTGAAACAGGGACTGATCCAGTCATTGGGAGTATTCATCGATACCCTGGTAATCTGCAGCTGTTCTGCATTCATCATGCTGCTGGCTCCCGGGGAGGCCATTGAGGGACTGGTGGGAATGGATCTGCTGCAGGCGGCCATGAATTATCATATGGGCAAGTTCGGGGTTGTTTTTATAGCCATCATCCTGTTCATGTTCAGTTTTTCAACCTTTATCGGCATCCTTTACTATGCAAGATGTAATGTGGCTTATATTTTCGGGGATACCTGGAAAGCCCAGACTGGCTATAAGCTGTTTGCGCTGGCAATGCTTTTTATAGGCGGGGTTGCCGCATACACATTTGTGTGGGATCTGGGGGATTTAGGGGTTGGATTAATGACAATCTTTAACATGCTTGCCATTATACCCCTTTCAGGCCAGGCAATTTCAGCCCTCAGGGATTATGAGCAACAGTACATGATGAAAGACAAAAAAGTTAACAGAAATGAAAAAATCATTATATAAAATAAGGAGGATTTAAATATGGATATGATGAATTACGCACCGGAGCCATTTAAAATCAAAATGGTGGAGCACATGGGCAACCTGAACAAGGAAGAGAGGAAGGCAGCCATCAAGGAAGCCGGATATAACACCTTTTTACTGAAATCAGAAGAATGTTTCATCGACCTTCTGACCGATTCCGGGACCAATGCAATGAGTGACAGGCAGTGGGCAGGACTGATGTTAGGCGATGAAGCCTACGGCGGTTCCAAGAACTTCTACCACCTTGAGGCAACGGTACAGGAGCTGTTCGGATTCAAGTATGTGGTACCCACCCATCAGGGACGCGGCGCAGAGAATATCCTTTCCACACTTACCATTAAGCCAGGCGATTATGTACCCGGCAACATGTATTTCACAACCACACGTTTCCATCAGGAACGCAACGGCGCAACCTTCCGCGACGTCATTATCGACGAGGCCCACGACCCCAATGCAATCCTTGATTTCAAGGGCAATATTGACCTGAATAAGTTCCAGGCCCTGATTGACGAAGTGGGCGCTGATAAGATTCCATATATCTGCCTTGCGGTGACCGTTAACCTGGCAGGCGGACAGCCGGTTGCCATGGCCAACATCAAGGCAGTATCCGAACTGGCACACAAGCACGGCATCAAGGTGATGTTTGATGCCACAAGATGTGTTGAGAACGCGTATTTCATCAAGACAAGGGAAAAGGGTTATGAGGACAGGACCATTAAGGAAATCGTCCATGAGATGTTCTCCTACGGCGACGGCTGCACCATGTCCGGCAAGAAGGACTGCCTGACCAACATCGGCGGCTTCCTGTGCATGAATGACAAGGACTTATATGTACGTGCCTGCGGTACTGTTGTACAGTTTGAAGGCATGCCTACCTACGGCGGAATGGCCGGCAGGGATATGGAAGCAATGGCTATCGGTCTCAGGGAATCCATGGAATTTAACTATATCAGCCACCGTGTGAACCAGATCCGCTACCTGGGCGAGAAACTGGATGCGGCAGGCGTGCCAATGGTAAAGCCTTACGGCGGCCATGCAATCTTTGTGGATGCACGCGCATTCCTTGACCATCTGGACCAGGAAGAGGATTTCCCGGCCCAGGCCCTGGCAGCGGCTGTTTATGAATATTCCGGCGTGAGGACCATGGAGCGCGGAATCATTTCCGCGGGCCGTGACCCAAAGACCGGCGAGAACCATGTTCCGAAGCTGGAGACCATCCGCCTGACCATTCCGAGAAGGGTTTATACCTATGCCCATCTGGACTATGTGGCTGATGCAATCATCCAGCTGTATCAGAAGAGACATGATATCAGCGGACTTAAATGGGTGTATGAGCCGGAGGTGCTGCGTTTCTTTACCGGAAGATTTGAGCCGAAGAATGGCGAGTTGATTAAAGGGTTTTAAAGTTCATTTCATCATCCGGTATGCTATCCGGTATCAAGCGTTGAAAAAGGGGCTGTGAAAAAATGGAGTTGATTTAATTCCATTTTTCCACAGCCCTTCTATT
>ERZ894236.1718-NODE-1718-length-13809-cov-8.89319_pt1 | contig 13809 bp, 15 predicted proteins | sample MGYA00380297_ERZ894236 | MGnify/ENA primary metagenome ERZ894236 (study PRJEB32331, sample SAMN06328420) | human gut metagenome | biome: human gut microbiome; feature: stool | host: Homo sapiens | collected 2014-08-04 ... | reverse complement strand
TTTTCATATCCCAGCGGACGTGATTTCCGGCAAGGCGACGGCAGCGGACACCGCGAGCCTCGCGAAACTGGCGGCGATCCCGCTGATGGTAACAATACAATGCGCCCTGAATTCCTGCTTTTTGCTCGAACGCGAAAAGCAGGAATTTTATTTTGCTTTTGATACAAAAGAGCTGCTTAAAGGCGATATGCAGTCTCGATTTGCCGCGTACAAAGATGCGCTTGATGCTAACTTTATGCAAATCGATGAGGTACGCTACGCCGAAGACATGGAGCCGCTGGGGCTTAACTGGATCAAGCTCGGCTTAAAAGACGTGCTTTACGATCCCAAAACCAAGAGCGTGTACACGCCGAACACAAACCAAGTGAGCAACATGCAAATCGGAGCGATGCCGGAAGGAGGTGAAACAAATGAAAATTGAAATTAGAGGTGACAACATGGCCGAGATCAGCGGCTATGTAAACGTAACCGAAAAGAAAAGCCGCCCAGTCATCACGCCGCACGGCAAAGTTGTGGAGGAAATCGAACCGCGAGCGTTTGCGGGCGCGATTGAGCGCGCCGGAAATGTGACGCTTAGTGTGGATCACGATGATACGCACATTTTTGCCGAGACCAGAAACAACACGTTGACACTGACGGAGGATGACATCGGACTACATGCTGACGTACAGATCACCGACCCGGATTTAATTGCGCTTGCGCGCAAGGGCAAAATTCGCGGGTGGTCGTTTGGCATGTATAACGTGGCGGATGAGCTGGAGCCGCGCGCGGAAGATTTGCCGCTGCGCAAAGTAAAGGCGCTCGACTTGGATCACGTCTCGTTGATTGTCAACAAACTGCCGGTATATTCGGCAACCTCGGTCGAAGTCCGCGCGGATGGCGCGGAAGACATCGAAATCCGTGCCAGAGCGGACGAGAATGTGCAGATCGAAGACCATACGCCGAAATACGATAACACGCCATATAGAGAGCGTTTGGAAAAAATCAAAAACAAAAAATGGAGGTAAAAAAATGAACCTGAAAGCACTCATGGAAAAGCGAGAGGAATTGCAGAGCGTTATGGACGCACTTGTCTCCACCGCTGACACCGAAAAAAGAGCGATGACCGAAGAGGAAACCACAAGGTTTGACGAGGCAGAAAAGGAAATCCGCGCGATTGATGAGACTATCGCCCGCGCCGACCGCGTAAGAAAGCTTGAAAAGCCGGAGCAGCGCGCAGAAGAAAACACCGAAGACGCAGAGGAAAGAGCTTTTGCAAATTACGTCCTCGGCCGCGCGTCGGAGCTCCGCGCCGGTGAGCAGAACATGACGATGAGCAATAACGGCGCAATCATCCCGACAAGCATCGCAAACCGTATCATCAAAGCCGTGAAAGACCGTTGCCCGATCCTCGCAGGCGCAACAATCTACAATGTAAAAGGTACGCTTAAAGTGCCGGTATGGGGCAAGGCCAACACCACCCACGACATCGCCGTCGGCTACCAGACAGAGTTTAAGGACATCACCGCTGATTCCGGCAAGTTTACGAGCATCGACCTCGGCGGTTACCTCGCCGGTGCGCTCGTGCTCATCGGCAGAAGCGTGGAGAACAACAGCGCCTTTAACGTGACTAACTTTATCATCAATCAGATGGCGGAGGAAATTGCGTGCTGGATCGAAGGTCAGCTGCTTAAGGGCACAGGTTCTGACGCTGCGCAGGGCGCACTGAACACGACCGCCACTATGGCGGCAGCGGCAGCGACGGCAGTGACCGCCGATGAGCTTATCTCCTTGCAGGCCATGGTAAAGCAGGCATACCAGCGCAACGCGTGTTGGACAATGCACCCGGACACCTTTACCGCGCTGTGCAAGCTCAAGGACGGCAATAATCGCTATCTCTTACAGGATGACATCACGGGCGAATTCCCGTACCGCCTGCTTGGCAAGCCGGTATATGTTTCCGATAACATGCCGACGATGGCGGCAGGCAACAAAGCGATCCTTTACGGCGATTACTCCGGCCTTTCCGTCAATTTCCGCGAAAATATCTCCGTTGAGGTTCTGCGCGAGAACTACGCAACACAGCACGCGTTGGGCGTTATCTCTTGGTTTGAGTTTGATGCGAAGGTGACGGACAACCAGAAACTTGCCGTGCTGACGATGAAAGCATCCTAAAGGGCAAAGTGAGGTGGATAAGCCGTGAAAATCAGCGAGATCACGATTGAGGATGTAGCCGCATATTTGCGGCTTAACGCCGATGAGTACGACAAGACGGAAATTTTGGCGATCATGGAAGCGGCTAAACACTATATCATCGGGTATACGGGACTTAGCGCGGAACAGCTCGACGATCATGCCGACTTTTATATCGCGTTTATGATTTTGTGCGCTGATATGTACGATAATCGGCAGCTACCGACGACGGAGCACGCGGGCATCAACAAAGTTTTTGAAACAATCTTGGGGATGCACAGTGTCAATTTAATCGGAGGTGTGACGGATGCAGATAAACCCGGGCGCGCTGAATAAGCGCATCGACATTGTGCAGCCGTCCACGGTGACGGACGCAGAGGGCTACCCGCTCTTGACGGATACCGTGGTGCATACGTGCTATGCACAGTTTACCCGCCGCAGCGGCACAGAGATCAACCGCGATAATGCCGATTTTGGCACAGCAAAATGCCGTTTTTTAATCCGCCATACAGGTAAAAACATCACGCGCAAAATGTACGTGCGCTATGCGGGAGTAAAATACCCAATCGTATATGTCAACGATTACGGCGACGGTCGCGCATACATAGAGCTTTGGTGTGAGGCAGAAACGCCGGGGGTGGATTTATGACAACGATGCAGCTCATCAAAAATGCGGTGGAAACCGTTGGCGTGCCGGTATACGCCAATAATTACACGGGCGATACAAAAGAGTATTGCACGGTCAACACGATTGAGAGCCCGGACGCTTACGGCGACGATACGCCGGGCGTGATACGGTACACGGTGGCGCTGCATTGGTTTGCCCCGATAGGCAGCAGCCCGGCGGACAAAAAACGGAAGCTTACGAAAGCGCTTTTGTCTGCCGGATGCACCTATCCGCAAATTACGGATGCGTCCGACCTCGATAGTCTGCATTTTGCTTTTGAGTGCGAGTGTGTGGACGGCGAAGCCGTGGAGGCGGAAAATGGCGAAATTTAACGTAGTGGGTTTAGAGGATTTGCTCGAGGATTTAAACAAAGAGCCGATACGCGTTGAGCAACTTGCGCCGGAAATGCTTGCCGCAGGAGCGAAAGTCATCGGCGACGCGCAAAAAGAAGAGGCACGGGCGATGATAGCATCCGGAAAAATCCGATTTTTGGGCAACGACAGCCGCACAACAGGCGATTTTGTGGAATCTATCAAGCCTACACGCGTAAGGCGACAAGGAAAGGAAGCTTTTGTGGACGTGTACCCACAGGGCACAGATCGAAAAGGAATCCGAAACGCCGAAAAGGGATTTATAGCCGAGTACGGCACGGGAAAAATGCCGGCTTATCCGTGGATGAGCGTTGCGAACGAAAAGGCGCACAATGAAGCGGTGGCAAAAATGCAAGAAATATGGAATAAAGAAAGGTGATTAGATTATGGCAGGATTTGGTGCAAACTATATCCAGTTTGCCCCTTTTAAGGGCGCAGAACCGGCGGCAGCTTTGCCGCAGTACGACGAAAAGGTAAACTTCGGCCGCCTCGTAAAAGCTGAGCTTACCGTAACGATGGCATCCGGCAAGATTTACGGCGATGACGTGCTTGATGAAAGCATTGACGAGTTTGTTTCCGGCTCCCTTGCGGTGGAGACAACCGACCTCACGCTTGAGCACGAGGCTGTTATCTTCGGCAGTACGATGAGCAGCACAAGCGACAAGACCCTCACGGACAGCACAGCGGATACCGTGCCGTATGGCGGCATTGCGTATATCAAAGCGCTGATCCGCAAAGGCAAAAAGGTGTATAGAAGCGTTTATTTGCCAAAGGTCAAGGCGACTTTCGGCACGGACAGCGCAAACACCAAAACGGACAGCATCACAATGTCCAGCACGCCGCTGACCTTTACGGTTTTTGAGGCGGCGACCGGCGAGTGGAGAGAGCGCGAGGAGTTTGACACCCTTGCAGCTGCAAAAACGTGGTGCGACAGTAAGCTCGCAAAGGCGGCGGGCTAAAATAAAGGGCATTTGGGCGGAGCGAAAAGCACCGCCCATTTTGCTATTTTAAGGTGAGCAGATGAAAACAGTAACTTTTACATTGCGTGGCCAGAAGTACGGCCTATATTACAACGGCGCGGCGATGTTTGATGTGCAGGACGTGCTTGGTGGCGACACCACGCAGCTTTTTACCGTGATACGCGGCCGCAGCCGCGAAAAGTTTGCGAAGCTGTGCGAGATGATCGAGATCATGTCCGCGCAGTATAACAAAGCAATGGCAGCGGTGGGCAGACCGGCCCCGGAGCTTTTGCGGGCGGAATACCTACACGCCGTGGCGGCGCTGCGCGACATCGATAAGCTGCAGAACATGGTGATTGAAGCAATCAACGCGGGCTTGGCACAGGAAGAAACCGAAGAGGACGAAGAAATCGACATCGGCCTCATCGAGCTTCAAAAAAAACGGCGAAAGCGGAATTAAGAGAGCGCAGTACATAACTTTAGGATTACGGCTTGGGCTTACGTACCGTGATATTTTGTTTATTACGCCGGGCGAGCTCTTTGATTTGGCGACCCTTGCACGCAAAAACGCACAAAGAAAGGTGGTGGATTGATGGCAACAAGAGAGATAAAAACACGCTTTAAGCTTGAGGGCGACGATGAATATCAAAAATCGCTTAAAAAGATAAGCTCCGAACTCAGTACCATGCGCAGCGAGATGAAAGTTGTCACTGCGCAGTATGAAGGCAATGGAAAAAGCGTCGAAGCGTTAGAAGCAAAAACCGAAGCGCTCGGAAAGCAGTATGACAAGCAAAAGGAAAAACTTGAAACGCTGCGTGCCGCTATGCAAAATGCGCAGGAAGTACAAACAAAAGCGAACGCAAAAGTTGAAGAGTGCCGAGAAAAGTACAATCGCGCACAGCAAGAGCTTGAAAATTACAAAAAATCCACCAACAAAACGGCGGAGGAGCAAAAGCGCCTCGAAACCGTTTTAGAAGAAGCGGGAAAAGAACTGCAAATTGCAGAAAAAGGTGCAAAGAGTGCAGCGGAATCGGTAGAGAGCTACGGAAAAAAAGCAAATTATACGCAAGCCGAAGTATACCAGCTTGGAAATAAACTTGATGAAACGAACAAAGAGCTTGAACAGGCAAGATCAGAGGCGCAGGGCGTAAGTCAAACGGTTGACAAGCTCGGCGACGAGATGAAAGAGGGCGCGGAGAAAAGCGAAGAATTTGGAGACAAATCCTCGCATGGTATCGGCGCTCTTGCCTCGGCACTGGCGGCGGCAGGCATCAAAGAAAGCCTCCGGGAGATCGTAAACGGTATCAAGGAGTGCACGGACGCGTCGATAAAATACGAGAGCGCGATCACAGGCGTATACAAAACGGTAAACGGCACCGACGCACAGTTGCAGCGGATCAACGACGGCATAAAAGAAATGTCCACACAGATTCCGGCGACCACGACACAAATCGCGGGAGTAGCGGAAGCGGCCGGACAGCTGGGCATCGCGACCGACGATGTGCTTGATTTTACCCGCGTAATGATTGATTTAGGCGAGAGCACAAACCTTTCGGCGGACGAAGCTGCATCGGCGCTCGCAAAGTTTTCCAACATTACCGGCACTTCCGCGGCCAATTACGGGCGGCTTGGCTCTGTAATCGTCGGCCTCGGCAACAATTTTGCCACGACGGAAGCAGACATCGTGAGCATGGGCACACGCCTGGCATCTGCCGGTACGCTGGCAGGACTTACCGAGCCGGAAATCATGGCACTCGCAACGGCTATGTCCTCCGTAGGCATAGAAGCGGAAGCGGGCGGCACGGCGATGACACAGACTCTTTCGGCGATTGAAACAGCAGTAGCAAACGGCGGCGACAAGCTCGAAGAATACGCCAGAATTTCCGGCGTCTCCGCAAAAGAGTTTTCGGCCATGTGGAAAACGCACGCTGTGGACGCGCTGCAACTCTTTATCGCAGGATTAGGCAAACTGGATGAGCAAGGCGAGAGCGCAACAATCGTTCTGGATGATCTCGGGCTTTCGGGCGTGCGGCAATCCAACATGCTTAAAAGTCTATCCCTTGCAGCGGAGACAATGACCGGCGCGGTAGACCTCGCGAATGAGGCGTGGACGGAAAACACGGCGTTGACGGAGGAAGCGGGAAAGCGCTATGAAACGACCGAAAGTAAACTCGCAATGGCGAGGAATGCTTTTGATAATCTCAAAGTGGCAATCGGCGACCAGCTCAACCCGGTACTCGAAAAGTGCGCCGAGGGCGGTGCGCAGGCGTTTACATGGGCGGCGGATTTTATCGACAAAAACTCGTGGGTGGTTGGCGCATTGACCAGCGTAACAACGGCCGTTGGCTTACTCGCCGTGGGCGTGGCCGGGTACAACATCGCGACGACAATCGCAATACCGGCAACGGAAGCATTTACGGCGGCATTACTTGCAAATCCCGTCGGACAGGTGGCCGTAGCGCTTGTGGCCGTGACGGCAGCGGTGACAGGCGTAGCCATTGCGATGGCAAACAGCGAGCCGCCCGCAGACAAATACAAAGAGGCAATCATCAACGCCCGAGAAGCGTCGGACGATCTCGAAGCGTCGCTGGAAACCCTAAACGATACCATTGCGGACAACGAGTACAACACCGACCAAGTGCGCGTGTATATCAAGGAGTTACAGCGGCTTGAGGAGGCGGGACTCGAAAACGCAAGCGTAAACGAGCTTTATCAAGAGACATTGGACAAAATCCGCGAGATCATGCCGGACTTGTCTGTATCTATCGATGAGACCACCGGCGCGGTGGAAGGCGGCACAGATGCGCTGCTCGCGCAGGCGGAGGCGTGGGAAAACCAGGAAAACGCGACCGACGCGCTGCGCGTGCTGGAGGACGCAAAAAATGCCTACGAAACCACCAAACAGGCCGTGGACGAAAACCGCGAAGCTATGGACGCGCTTGGCGAAGAATACGACACGATCAACGAGCAGCTCAACGGCACGAACAGCACCGTAGAGTATGGATCGGAAAAATGGTGGGAGCTATACAACCGCATGAATGAGATTGCAGGTGTGGCGATCCCGGAGTATCAGGCACAGGATGAGGCTTTGCGCGAAGAGCTCGAAATGCAGCAAGCCGCGATGGACGAGGCGCAAGCATCATACGACAGATACAATCAGACGGTTAATGACAGCAGTGATGTAATACAGGCGGCACAAACCTTTACGGAAGGAATTACCACAACTTTTGATGCATTGACGCAGGAGCTCGAGGCGCTACAAACGGAATATGCCGAAGCAGAACAAGCGGCGTATAACTCTCTTACCTCGCAGTTCGGGCTTTTTAACACCATGAAAGTGGAGGTTGACACCTCCGTAAGTGACATGATTGGTTCCCTTGACTCGCAAATCGCGTTTATGGATAAGTACGCCGACAACATGCGGCGCGCCGCAGAACTCGGCATTGATGAGGGCCTTTTGCAAGAGCTCTCCGATGGCTCCGTTGAGTCAGCAAAGTATTTGCAAGCTATCGTAGACGATGGCGGCAAGCATATGACGCAATTAAACGATAAGTTTAAAAAGGTCAACGACGGCAAGACGGAGTTTTCGAAGCAACTTGCCGAAATGCAAACAGATTTTAGCAAGCGTATGAGCAATATTGAGCAACGCCTCGATCAAACCACACGAGCTCTCGATAGATACAGCGATGCGGCAGATGCAACAAACCACACGGTACAAGGCATTGTAAACACCGCATATGCACGACGGTCATCGGTATGGAGTGCTTATTACGCGCTCGGTCAAACAGCTTCGGCGGCATACCGCGCGGCGAACAAGATCAGATCACCGTCCCGTGTATTTATGGAGTTGACGGATTACACCGTGCAGGGCATCACCTTGCAGGCGGAAAAGCGCAAGCCGGACGTGGCAAAGACATATAGCGACCTTGCAGGCACAGCATCCGGCGCGTATTACGATGCAACGCAAAAAACGAAAGAGCTCTACGCGCAGACCGTGCATAGCTACAACACTTACGCGGTGGGCGGCGGTGTAGGTGGCACGGTGCAGCTCGACCGAATTGCCGATAAGCTGGACGAGCTGACGCGCGTGACAGAGGGCAGCAAAATTGATGAGGGCGAGTTTGCCGATAAACTCGGCACAGCGATGGAAAAGGTAAACATCAAAGCGGAAGCGGTTATCTCGTCGCGGCGCGTGGCGGCGGAAATCGCGAGCGACATGGACAAAGAGCAGGGCGAGACGCTGGCACTGCGTGACAGAGGGGTGATTTAATGGCAGAGTGGGCAAAAATCGGGGACTTTCGCACGGACGGTTTAGGGCTTGATCTCTATAACTTATCCATTGGAGCCCCGAAAATCAAAACAAGCTATATAAATTTGCCGCTTGAAAGCAAAGTGCTCGATTTGTCGGACGTGGTAACAGGGCGACCGAGCTACGGCGCACGAACGATTACGCTGTACTTGGGCAAAAAAGACAGATCACCGCGTAACTGGATAAAAACCGCAACGGAACTCGCGAGCAAAATCCACGGGCAGCGCTTACCGATCACCTTGAGCATCGACTCGGATTATTACTATCTCGGGCGTATCCAGTGCAGCAGCGACAAAATATCTTTTATGCGCAGTACATACGAGATCACCGCCACATGTGACCCGTACAAATATGCGCAGACCGAGAGCACAGCTTCGTGCGGCGCGGGCACGACGGCAGTTTTAAACAGCGGCGACGAGATCGTCTCGCCGACCTTTACGGCATCGGTGGAAGGCATGACGGTGGCGCTCAACGGCGGCGCAGCGTACAGCATCGCGCAGGTGGGCAAGGCCGTAAAAATCCCCGAATTGTTGCTTTTGCCCGGCGCGAATAACGTCACCGCAACCGGCACGGGCAACGCCGTTTTGACTTGGCGCGAGGGGGTGCTGTGATTTGTTTAGGATTACAGCCCAAAACCGCAGCGGTATAACTTATACGTTATACGATCCCCGCAGCCCGGATTTAAAGCTCATCTCGCCGACGTGCAAAACGGCCGTGAACAAAGCCGGACTGCTCACCTTTTCGGTGCCGCTGACGCACCCGCACACAGACAAAATCGCAAAACTCGATACGGTGGTAACGCTGTGGCAGGATGATGCAATTTTGTTCCGAGGGCGTGCGCTCAACGACGAGTGGGACTTGCGCAGCACGAGGAAAATCGAGGTCGAGGGTGAGCTCGCTTACCTAAACGACAGCGTGCAGCCGCTGACGGTGTACCATGACATGACGGTGGCGGCATACTTTGCGAAGCTTATCGAGCTGCATAACGCACAGGTGGACGAGACACGGCGGTTTGTGGTAGGGCAAGTCACCGTGACAAACAGCACCGACAACGTGTACCGGCAATCGGACTACGAGAGCACCATGGACGCGCTGCAAGATAAGCTCCTTAACCGCCTGGGTGGCTATCTTGTGATACGATACGGCAAAGATGGCACGCGGTATTTGGATTACCTAAAGGAGTACGGCAACGTAAACAGCCAGCGGATCACCGCAAGCACAAACCTGCTCGACATGCTGCACACCGTGCGCGGCGAGGACGTTGCGACGGCCATTATTCCACTCGGCGCGCAGCTCGACGAGGACAAGGTGGGCACGGTAACGCCACGCCTTACAATCGCTGCGGCAAACGACGGAAAAGATTATATCTACGATGCGGACGCGGTGGCAAAATGGGGCTGGATTTATAAGGTCGTCGTGCACAACGACATCACGCTGGTCGAAAACCTCCTGCGTGCAGGCTATGCCGACTTAGAGGCGGCAAAATACCTGCGAGGCAGTATTGAGGTAGATGCAGTAGATTTGCATCTTGTGGACAGTTCCGCTGAGCGCATTAAGCTCGGCGACATGATCCTGTTTTCGGGCCCAGACAGCGCAACGCCCATATCGATGCTTGTATCCGAGATCGATTTGCCGGTGGACGAACCGGGGGACGCGACCTACACGCTCGGCACCTCATACCGCACGATGACAGAGCAGCAAGTCGACGCACGGAAAGACTTAGGCGAGCAGCTCGAGCTTGTGCAGGACGAGACCAACAAGCGCACAGACAAAGTGCGGCAGGAGCTCACCGATTACAAGGTCGACGCGCGGAAGGACATGGACAGCATCACGGCATCGGTAACGGAGACCAGGACAGAGTTGACCACGACGACCGAAAACGTGTATGACGCGCTGGGACGTTTACAAGATACCGCAGTCTCTACAGAGGAGCTTGAAAGCGTTAAACAGCTGCTCATTACCCAATGGAGCGATCAGCTCGAATACCGCTTTACGCAGGTGACAAATCTCATTGACAGCACCAATGGCACGATAGCAGAAAATCAGCGGCTTTTAGAGCAGTATATCCGTTTTGAAGGGGCGCGAATTACGCTCGGCCGCAGCGACAGCGCCATACAGGCGGTGCTCTCCAACGACCGGCTCGAATTTGTCGAAAACGGTCAAACCATTGCGTATATCTCCAATCGTATGCTTTATATCACGGATGCGCATATCACGGGCAGCTTGTCTTTCGGCAACGCAGACACGGGCTTGTATATGTGGCGTTATAACGCGGAGGCCGACACGTTTGATCTTGAGTTTGAGGGGGACGACTGATGGGCAAAAACAGCTATAAAGCCCAGCTTAACTATTATGACAGTAAGTGGGGTTGGAAAAGCGAGGGCACCGCCTCGCAGGGCCAGTGGGACGGCACAGGTGTGCGCACCGGCGTACTGTATTTTCCGGGCCTTGCAGCGCTCAAGGGCAAGATCATCAACGGCGTAAAGCTCACCGCGACGACCGGACAGACGGGCTATGGCACAGCAACCACCAAAACGGTATACATCTACAACTCCGCCTCGCAGGGCGGCATTAAAACCTCGCTCAACGCAGGGCACCGCACAGGCAATGCGCTCGGCAGCTGTAAAGCGCCCATGTGGGATAATACCAAAACGTTTGATGTTGCTTTCATGGCGGCCTCTATCGCCGCCGGGTACGATACGTACTGCATCTACAATGGCAGCTCTTACACGGATTATCTCAAATGGACGGCTGTAACGCTTGAGGTGGATTGGCAGGAGCCTGCAACACAGCCGAGTTTAAGCGCCTCGACCGTAGAGATGGGCAAGAGCGTGACAATCAACACGCCTGCGGTAAACAGCGCCTACAGGCATACACTGCGCTATGCGTTCGGCAGCGCATCTGGAACGATTGCCACGGGCATTGCAAGCAGCGTGAGCTGGACGCCGCCGGTGTCGCTCGCAAATCAAATACCGTCCGCCACGGTGGGCAGCGGTACAATCTATTGCGATACATATTCCGGCAGTACGCTCCTCGGCACAAAGTCCGTAAGCATCACGCTCACCGTCCCCGGCAGCGTAGTTCCGTCGGCGGGCACGCTTTCGGCAGCGCTCGCCGAAGACACAAGCGGCACGGGCCTATACGTAAAAGGCATGGGCAAAGCAAAGCTGACGCTTTCCGGAGCATCCGGCGCATACGGCAGCAGCACCACCTCGTACACGATTACCGGCGGCGGATGGACGGCCACAAACGGCGCATTGACAACCGGCACGTTGGCATCGGCGGGTAACATCACATTCACGGCCACGGTGACGGATTCGCGCGGACGGAAAGCCAGCACTACGCGCACAATCAGCGTCATAGACTACACAAAGCCCGGCGTAGCGGTGTGTGACGTGTACCGCTGCGATGCAGACGGCAACCGCAAAAAGGCAGGCACGTATTTTGCCGTGGAGATCAACGCGAGTTATAGCGCAATCACCGGCAACACCTTGAGCATTACAGCTCGATACAAAAAGCAGTCCGAGAGCAGTTACGGCACCGCAGCGAACGTTACCAACAACGGCAAAACCGTGATCGGCGGCGGAAATATAGGCGCGTCCACCACCTACGACGTGCTCGTGACGGTGGCGGACAAGTACAACAGCTTACTTATCCAGCGCACTCTGTCTACAAAAAGTGTGTTGCAATCCTTCAAGCGCAGCGCGGGGGCGGCCATCGGCAAAGTAGCCGAGCTCGCGAACTGGCTGGACGTGGCGTGGAATACGCGGATTCGGGGCAATTTGCAGGTGGACGGCACAATCTCAACAATCATACCGATTACAAGCGGTGGCACGGGTGCGACGAGTAGAGGTAGTGCCTTAAATAATCTCGTGATAGGAGACGTGTATTCCGGGGATCTAAACGATCTAAAAACGGCAGGCACATATTGGGTAGATCTTTCCAACTGTCAAAATGGACCTGCGGGCTCGGGATATGGTCCGCTGGAAGTCACTAAGTCTACGACCAATAACCCCTTGCAGCGATTTACATTTTATAATGGAATGCTTTCTTATCGTACTTTCGCTAATGGGCGATGGTATGATTGGAGAGCATTGCCGAACGCGCATACAGCAGAAACATTATGGGAAGGCAGCTTAAAAACCGGCACAGCGACCATTACAAACGGTGCGAAATACGCGTATTTAATCGTTGGCGGCTGGGCAGGAAGCAATGAAGATGCAATAACACAAATAATCCCGGTTGGATGGGGCACGCACATGAGGCTTACAAGCGCAGATAAATGGCTTGCCTATCAATGCGATTCATCTGGAGCGAACGCGTCTATAACAATTTTAAGCAATCCCTCCGGCGGATCAATCGCTTGGGTCTGGGGCGTAAATCGATACAAGGAGTAAACCAATGCAGATAACCTTAAACGATCAGGGCTATATCGAGAGTTATGCGCTCATCGGCGGGCTTGTAGACGGCATCGAGATAGAGGCGCCCGACGAGTTGCTGGAGGACTTTAAGCAGCACCCGGAGGCGTACAAGCTTGAAGACGGTGTGCTCGTGCTCGATGCAGATAAGCTCAAGGCCGACGCGGATGCGGCGGAGCTAACCGTTATTCGGCGGCGGCGCGAAACCGAGTGCTTTGCGTACATCAATCGCGGTGAGCTGTGGTATAGCCTACTCACAGACGAGCAAAAAGTCGAGCTTGCGAACTGGTATCTCTCTTGGCTCGATGCACCGGAGACGCGGGCAATCCCCGCACCGCCGGTGTGGCTGGATAAACTTTAAATTTTGAGGAGCAAAAATGACGGAAGCAATTACAGTGGCATTGATTACGGGCGGCTTATCGCTGCTCGGCGTAATCATAGCAAGCGCCGCCGGAAACCGGCGGACAGAACAAAAAATCCAAGTTGCGCAGGCTGTAACGGACACCAAAATCGAAGAGCTCACGCGGGAGGTGAGAAAGCATAATAATTTTGCCGAAAAAATCCCCGTAATACAAGAGCAAATCAAGGTGGTAAATCACCGCATCGCGGATTTGGAAACAAATGAAAGGATGGATAAATCGTGAAAAATTGGAAAATGTGGGCGAAAGCGGCAGCCGTGCGCGCCGTGAAAACAATCGCGCAGACCGCCGTGGCAACAATCGGTACAAGCATTGCGCTCGGTGACGTAAATTGGGCAATGGTGGCATCTGCTTCCGCCCTTGCAGGCGTGCTGAGCGTGCTGACGAGCGTTGCGGGCCTGCCGGAAGTAACGGACGAACCTACAAAGGATGAAGTGAAATGAAAAATAATCATGAAATCATCCTCAAACAATACGCCGCGTACTGCAAGGAGC
>ERZ894236.1717-NODE-1717-length-13809-cov-11.1267_pt1 | contig 13809 bp, 10 predicted proteins | sample MGYA00380297_ERZ894236 | MGnify/ENA primary metagenome ERZ894236 (study PRJEB32331, sample SAMN06328420) | human gut metagenome | biome: human gut microbiome; feature: stool | host: Homo sapiens | collected 2014-08-04 ... | reverse complement strand
CTGCCATCGTTGCGGATCGGCGTGCGCTCGGTGTCATATTGCCGCCGAATTTCGGAATGCAAAGCACGGAAAATGCTGTTTCTATGCGGCTCATCCCGTTTTCTTCACTCGGAGCGGACGGTGTTTTGCCCGCGTTTCGGCCGGATGCGGCTTCGCTTTCGGGCATATCAATCGAATGCTGGGTGGCCGTGACCGACCGCACGCTTTCCGCAGGGAGTTTTCAGGCGCTCGTCGGCGCCGCCGTGTGTGACGCCGCGCAGATACAGGGTTTAAAACCCGGAAAGGACATCCCATGAAACACGATTTTCTCACCCGCATGCGCGAAATTTTTGCTCACTTTTTATCAAAGCTGAACGAAGACACCTGCCACTACATAAACGGCCCGGAAACGCTTCCGCCACCGCTGACGAAAGCGGAAGAACAGGTGGTTTTTCAGAACATCCGTGACGGAAAACCGAACGCACGCGACCCTCTTATCACGCATAACCTGCGGCTTGTCGTGTACATTGCGAAAAAATTTGAATCGCCTTCCGTGAACGTGGAAGACCTCATTTCCATCGGCACCATCGGGCTCATCAAAGCGGTAAATACGTTCAGCGTGGAGCGCAACATCAAGCTTGCGACGTATGCTTCGCGGTGCATTGAAAACGAGATTCTGATGTACCTGCGCAAAACGGCGCAGCTGAAAAACGAGATCTCGCTTGACGACCCGCTGAATGTGGATTGGGACGGCAACGAGCTCCTGCTCTCCGATCTACTCGGCAGCGACCCCGACATTGTGAATCGCGGCATCGAGCAGGAATCGGAAAAGCAAACGCTGCTCCGTGCCGTTGAAAGGCTTGACCCGCGCGAAAAGCAGATCATGGAGCTGCGGTTTGGGCTGAACCGGCAAAAGGAGCACACGCAAAAGGAAGTTGCCGATGCACTCGGCATTTCGCAGTCGTACATCTCAAGGCTTGAAAAGCGCATTTTGCACCGATTGAAGGCAGAAATGGAGAAGGCGGGATAAACACGCCATAAAAACGACAAAAAGCAGATGTATCTACCGATTTTGGTGACACATCTGCTTTTTCTAAAAAATACACCGGTTTTAAAGTATTCGGTTTATACGAGCTTCAAATATTTGACCCCATATGGCGGCAGCTCCACCCTGCCGTGGATGTCGCTTGTTTCGCCGGTTAAAAAATCGACCGCTTTGTACTCGCCGCGGGCGTCTATGGAACACGGCGCGTTTTCCGCATTGACGGCAACAAACACCGTCTCATGATCACAATGACGCTCAAACAGCAGATTTTTATTCTGAATGGTGATGTTCTTATAATCTCCGTAATTCAATGCGCGGCTTTCGGTCTTCACCTTCGCGAGTTTTTCGATAAACGCGGTGAGTTCGTTTTCGACGGGTGCATCGAAGCACGGGCGCAGGGCGTTGTCACCCTCATGCTTTTCGCCCTTTGCGCCCCACTCGCTTCCGTAATACAGGCACGGAATGCCCGGCATGGCGAACAGCACGCCGTACAGCGGGTAAATTTGCTTTTCGTCGTTTAAAATGCTCGCGATGCGCGTTACGTCGTGGTTATCGGCGAAGTTCATCAGGTGCTTGCCGCGGTACAGCGTCCACGGCTCCGGGCCGAACTGCCGCCCGAGCGAATGCGCAATCTCAAAGAGATTCATCGAATTGAACGCAGAGTAAAGCCCTTTGTAGCACTCGTAGTTCGTCACGCTGTGCAGCAGGCCGTCTGCGGTGATGCGGTTGTAATCGCCGTGAATCATCTCACCGATGAGCACAAACTCCGGCTTTTTGCCGTCGCAGTACGCGCGCAGGCGGCGCATGAAATCTTCATTCAACATGTACGCCACGTCAAGCCGCAGGCCGTCGATGCCGAATTCATCGATCCATCTGCCGACGCAGTTTAAAAGGTACTCGACAACGGTGGGATTATAGAGATTGAGCTTGACAAGCTCGTAATGTCCCTCCCAGCCCTCGTACCAAAAGCCGTCGTTATAGGCGCTGTTACCGTCGAAATTCAAGTGAAACCAGTCTTTATAGGGAGAGTCCCACTTTTTCTCCTGCACGTCACGGAACGCAAAAAAGCCGCGGCCCACATGGTTGAACACGCCGTCGAGCACAACTTTGATGCCGTTTTCGTGCAGCGCATCGCACACGGCTTTGAAGTCTTCATTCGTGCCAAGGCGGCAGTCTATTTTTGTAAAATCGCGCGTATCGTAACCGTGGTTGTCCGATTCAAACACCGGGGAAAAATACACCGCGCCGATATGCAGCTTTTTCAGGTGCGGAATCCACCCTTTGACCTTTTGAATGCGGTTCACGCACACGCCGTCGTTCGGCATGGGCGCACCGGTAAAGCCCAATGGATAGATCTGGTAAAACACCGTTTCATCTGCCCACATTGTTATATCCGTTCCTTTCAAAAGAGTTATGCCGATTGCAACTTAAAACGTATACATGCCGTCTGCCGTCTGGCGGATATCCGCATTATAGAACGCCGTCATGGCCTTTACCATGTACGCAGTATCCTTTTCGCCCGCCGTTTCCACGCAGGAGTGCATCGCGAGCTGCGGGATGCCGATATCGACCGTGTTGAGCGACAGGTGACCGTTTGAGATATTGCCGAGCGTAGAGCCGCCCGCCATATCGGAGCGGTTGTGGAAGATCATCACCGGCACCTCGGCCTTACGGCAGATCTCGCCGAACACGGCGGCGGAAACGGAATCCGTCGTATACTTCTGGTTTGCACTGTACTTGATGACGATGCCGCCGTTTAAGTAGCAGCGGTTCGTCTGGTCACACTTTTCCGTGTAGTTCGGGTGCACGGCATGGGCATTATCGGCGGAAAGCATGAAGCTATCCGGCATTTTGCGCAGCCACTCCGCTTCGGGGATATTGAGCGCGGAAGCGATGCGACGCACGGTATCCGTGAGGAACGTGGAATCTGCGCCCTGCTTTGTCAGCGAGCCGACTTCTTCGTTATCGAACACGGCGCTGATGAGCAGCTTTTCTTTGTTTTCCGCGTTCAAAAACGCTTCCGTTGCGGAGAACGCGCACTGGAGGTCGTCGAGGCGCGGGGATGCAATAAATTCGTTCTCCATGCCGAATACAACGCCGTGCTGGCGCGGATAGAGGAACATATCGCTCGAGATGACGTCTTCCTTTTTAACGCCTGCCTCTTCCGCGATGAGCGCGTTATAATCGGCGTTTTCGCCGCCGAGCAAGGGCAGCAGATCGACCTGCGGGTTTAACTTGTGGTCTGCCATGCCGCGCGTCATGTGAATGGCAAGGCTCGGGATGATGCACAGGTCGCGGTCAATGTTCAAAAGCACGCTCTTTACGCCGCTTTCGGTACGCACCACGGCGCGGCCAGCAAGCGACAGCGGACGATCAAACCACGTGGAAAGAATCATGCCGCCGTAGCCTTCGGTGTTGAGCTTTTTGTAGTGACCCTCTACGGTGATCTCCGCGCCGCTCTTTACGCGGAACGTCGGGGAATCGCTGTGCGCGGAGACAATCTGCATACCGTTATAGTTTTCCGGCACGGAGAACGCCAAAACAGAAGAGCCGTTGCGCGTCGTAAAGTAGCGCTTGCCCTTTTCGAGCGTCCAGGTTTCGTTTTCAAGCAGGCGAATGCAGCCCGCATCTTCCAACATTACACATATATTTTTCACCGCATGAAAACACGACGGAGAAGCGTCGATAAACTTCAGCAGCTTTTCGGTGGTTTCAGAAGTCTTTAACATTTCGGTCATTCCTTTCCTTGTTTCTATTCATCATAGCACAAAACGACAAATATGGGTAGAGCAAATTTCAGAAAAAAGACCGCCGCACCGAAACAGCACGACAGTCTTTAAAAAATCAATTCATTTGCACGCATTTCCGATGGCTTCGTTCACGCGCTCGCGCAGATTGGGCAGATAGGACGATGTGCGCGGATAGTTTGCAAACGTCATGCTTTCGCCGTCTCCGAGCAGTTTTAAGACGCTTTCGCGCCCGAGCTTTTCTTCGGCGAGCGACAACGCGCGCATATCATAAAGCGCCATGGCGAAAACCTTTTGCCGCAGCGACGGCAGCGGGCCGTTTTCGCCGGGATAGACGGAAAATCCGTCGCCGCCCGGGAACGCGCCGCCTGCGTCCGTCACCTTGAACGGATCAATAACAGCTTTGGAGAGCTGCGAGTTCCAGAAGTTATAGCCCCAGTGCAGGAAGCCCGTGATGTGATACTTCCACATCTGCACGCCCAAAATGCGGTTGCGGTTTGAGGGCATCGCGAGGAAACGGTTGCCCACGTCCACGCACTGGCTACAGCAAGTGTACGCCCACAGATCCGGCACATCGTTTTCGATAAACGGCGTGATATGATTCGTCGCGACGACGGGGTGCTTGACGAGCCCCTCCGTGTAGTAATCATACGACGAGAGCGCGTCGCGCAGAATGCAGCCGGGCAAATACGGCTCCACAACAGCTTTCGCCTTTAAGTAGTCCGCCTTGTGCTCCTCGCTCGGCTCGTCCGAAATGTGGAACATAAGGTCACTTTTTTCAACGCCTACTTCTTCAAAGAATGTAAGCAGCTGCGGCAGCAGCGCATGCAAAAATGCCGCGTATTCCGGGTCGGTTGCCGCAGTATGCCAACCGAATTTCAGCTTGCGTTCGCCGTTTTCGGTGACGTAGATATTCGGCGCACATTTTGCACCCCACTGTGTGAAGAAGTGGGAAATCTCAAACTTAGAAATGCCGCAGTCCTTTGCGGTTTCCACCCAGCGGGCAAGCCTTGCGAAATCAAAATGATAACCCGCGTCGTTCTTTGTGATCGCCACAAGCTGCGTGCACGGGCGTTCTTTGCCGATCTCGGTATCGAGCGCGGGAGTGAACACCGGCGTCAGGATCATGTTCATGCCGTGTTCCGCCGCCATACGCATATACTTGTCTAACAATGCCCAGTGCTCTTTTGAGTAAATCTCCACGCCGTAGCGCGCTGCGATGCAGTCGCCATGGAACCACTGCGTGAACGTGAGCTTCTGCTCCGGCAAAGTGACCGGCACGACCGTCAAACGGAAAATTTCGCTTTTGCCGTTTGCGCTGATCTCCACGGGGTAATCGCCGCCCGCGGCATCGTCGTTCACTTTGAGGCTCACCCACAGCACCTCGCGGCCGTTGACGTTCACCGCGCCGTCCGTGACGGGATACAGCACATCCGGGAACGTGCTCGGCTCTGTTGTGATGTAGTCGTCATCGAACCTGTCCGGGTACGCGGAAAGCGTGCACGGCACATAGCCCTCGCGGTACACCGCTACTTTAACGGGTGCATCGGTGCGCACCTCAATGTAGTGCTCGCCCTCGCCCGTGACGATGGCCTGAAACGCGGTCTCTTCTCCGCGCAGAGCGCTCGCCTTCGGGTACGGCGCAAAGGTCTTTTCTTCCTGCGCCATGACTTTTTCCATCGGTGAAAGAAGCTGGATCGTTGTCTGCATGGATTTTTCCTCCCCTAAGTTGACCGTGTCAAACTGTGTAAAATCCGGTATATAACGTTCGCCGGCGGCGCTGCGCTTTTGGCAGAAGCCGGGCAAACCCAGTTCCAACATATAATTTTGTACCTTGCGGCTCTCCCGCAGGGTGATGCGGCGGTTGATGTCCGCAAATTCCGGCTCGTGCAAAACACGTCCCATCGGCGTATACTGGCTCATCAGGCTCACGGGCACGCCCGGGAAATGCTGTTTGATGAGCTCCAGCGCCTGCATGGAATTGCGCGTGTGGCCGGGCAAAATGAGCTGCCGAATGATGATGCCCTTTTGCAGCATGCCGTTTTCGTCGTACACATTTTCGCCCGTCTGTCGCACCATCTCATGAATGGCAGCAAGCGCCGTTTCACAGTAGTGCGGCGCATTGGAAAGCCGCACGGCGAGATCGTCGTCCGCATATTTGAAATCCGGCAGGTAAATGTCGACGAGCCCCTCTAACATGCGCAGTGTCTCGACCGATTCATACCCGCCGCAGTTGTAGACAACGGGCACGCGCGGCTTATAGATGCGCAGCGCTTCGGCAATTTGCGATGCAAAGTGCGTCGGCGTAACAAGGTTGATGTTGTGCGCACCTATAGCTTCGAGTTTTTTTATCGTCTCGATGAATTCCTCAACCGTAAAATCCTTGCCGTGCAGGCTTTCGCCGGAGATCTCGCTGTTCTGGCAAAACGCGCAGCGCAGCGAGCAGCCGGTAAAAAAGATCGTGCCACTGCCGCGCGTACCGCTGATGGGCGGTTCCTCCCAGTAGTGGAGCTTCGCGCGCGCAATATGCATTTTGTCGCCGCTTTGGCAGTAGCCGCGCATTATTTCACGGTCAACACCGCATTTTCGCGGGCACAGTGTGCAAACGCTCATGCGTTTTGTTCCCTGAGCATCAGGAACCCGGCGTTAGAGCCGCGCTTGCCGCGCGTCACGCGGTGTGAAAACAGCAGGTCGCTGTTGCACATGGTGCACACGCCGCCCGTTGTGATGTGCTCGGGCAGCACGCCTGCGCCTAATAAGAACGCACGGTTGCACGCCCAAAGATCAACGTGGAATTTACCGTTGCCGTCGTCCGTGACGAATTTGTCGCTGTCGGGCAGCGCGAGGAATTCCTCCGCACACGGGGCGTCCACCTCAAAGCACTCCTTTGCAATGGACGGACCGATGGCCGCGAGCAAATCCTCGGGGCGGGTATCAAATTCCTCCTGCATTTTCTCTACGGTAGCTTTTGCCATACCGTTCACCGTGCCGCGCCAACCGGCGTGCGAAAGCCCAATGGCGTGATGAATGGGGTCGTAGAAGTAAAGCGGCACACAGTCCGCCGCGTAAATGAGCAGCGGCAGATTCGGCTCATCCGTCACAAGGCCGTCCACGCTTTCCATGTCCTTCGGCTTCCAAATACCTGTGCCGGCGTTTTTCATCGTGACACGGCGCACGTTCGTGTGGTGATCCTGCGCGCCCGCCGTTATATTCTCTACAGGGATATTCGCCGCTTGAGCGATGAGACGGAAATTTTCTTTTACATTTTCGTCGCTGTCGCCGCGGTTGAAGCCGAGGTTCATAGCAGCAAACTCTTCTTCACTCACGCCGCCGATGCGCGTGGAGAAGCAGTGCGTAAGGTACGGGATATTCTCCCACGCCTTAAACGTCAGCAGTCCCACACCGTTTTCCTTGATTGTCAGACGCATATCGGCGATGTCTGCGTTTTCGGCGCGGCGCGGCTTTTCGATTTTCGGCAGCGGAATGGATTTGCGGCTCACGATAATACCCTCATACTTCTGCTTCACGCGCAGCTGACCGCAGAATTCGTAGCCGCACTTTTCGCACTTAAATGTGCTGCGCAGACTCTTGTTTTTCACAGTCCATTTGCCGCGGCGCTTTGCTTCGCCGCCGCATTTTTCGCACGTGAAATGCAGATGCTCCTTTTCAATCAAAGGGCTGTTCACGTCACAGATATACGTCGTTTTAAACGTGATGCGTCTGTAAAACTCCGGGTCCTTGCAGTCCTGAATGAACGGGCGGAACGTATCCTTTGTGTAAATGCGCTCCAGCACCATGGCGGACAGCACGCTGTCGTCGAGCGCGCGGTGGTGGTCGAGCGCACCGTCATCGATGGAAAGCAGCTCTGCCGCTTTGGAAAGCCCAAGCTGCTCCTTGCCGTCCTCGCCAAGGCGCTTTTCCACGTACTGCTGTAAATCGACATAGCGCTGCAAAAACGGAACGGTCTCCCCGCCGCCGAAATAGCGGCAGTTTTCAATCAGCGCCAGAATGTCTGACGTGCCCCACGTGGCAATCACGCAGTCGCCCGCCCATTTTTTGAAGCGGCTCATCACCTGCATGTACGGGCGCGCGTCCAAAAGATTCGCATCCGTAATGTTGGTGAGGTCCGAGATAATCGCGCTGATCTTTTTTGTCACCTGCGGTTTGACAAAGCAGGAAAACCGGTCTGTGATATTCAGTTGTGCATCGAGCTTGACAGCGCCGAACTCGATAATCTCATTGATAAAGCCGTGGAGACGGCGGCTGTACGCACCGTTCCACTCCAGATCCAAAATAACGATATTCATTGGCTCTCCGTGTGTCTTTTCCGTTGGTCAGGTTTATAAATTACTTCTTTTTCGCAGCCTGCTTCATGCGCAGCTCTTTGCTCAGCACCATTTTGCGCATGCGGATGCTCTTCGGCGTGATCTCCACAAGCTCGTCGTCCGCGATGAACTCGAGGGACTGCTCCAGAGAGAGCACGGTGTGCGGGGTCAGCTTCAGTGCGTCGTCGGAGCCGGAAGCGCGGGTGTTTGTCGCGTGCTTCTTCTTGCAGACGTTGATGACGATGTCGTCGCCCTTCGGGTTGCTGCCGACAATCATGCCCTCGTAAACCGGCACGCCCGGCCCGATAAACAGGCGGCCTCTGTCCTGTGCATAGAACAGGCCGTAAGCCGTGGACTCTCCGGTCTCGTGTACAACGAGAGAACCGGTGCTGCGCTGCTGAATATCTCCCTTATACGGCTCGTAGCAATCGAACACGTGGTTCATGATGCCGTTGCCGTTCGTGTCCGTAAGGAACTCAGAGCGGTAGCCCATGATGCCGCGGGACGGGATCTTGAATTCAAGGTGTGTGGTGCCGCTGTCGCGGGTACCCATGTTGAGCAGCTCTGCCTTTCTGGTGCCGAGCTTTTCCATGACCGCGCCGACGTAGTTATCCGGAACTTCAATCATCAAAAGCTCCATCGGCTCCAGCTTCTTGCCGTTTTCTTCCTTGAAAATAACGCTCGGGCGGGAGACCTGGAATTCGTAGTTCTGGCGGCGCATCTGCTCGATAAGAATGGAGAGGTGCAGCTCGCCGCGGCCGGATACCTTAAACGTATCGGCGGAATCAGTCTCTTCCACGCGCATAGCAACGTTCGTTTCGACCTCCTTAAACAGGCGGTCGCGCAGGTTGCGGGAGGTGACATATTTGCCCTCGCGGCCCGCAAACGGGGAATTGTTGACCATGAACATCATAGAAACGGTCGGCTCGTCGATCTTGACGAACGGCAGCGGCTCCACGTGCTCCGGGTCGCAGGCGGTCTCACCGATGTTGAGGTCTGCCATGCCGGAAACGGCCACGATGTCGCCGAGCTCTGCGCTCTCTGCGTCCACGCGCTTGAGGCCCTCAAACTGGTAGAGCTTCGTAATGCGCGCGTTGCGTTTTTCGTCGCTTGTGCTGCTGCAGATGGTAACGGTCTGGCCGACCTTTACGGAGCCGCGCTCCACACGGCCGATACCGATACGGCCGACGTACTCATCATAGTCAATGTTGGAGAACAGCACCTGCGTCGGGCCGTCAAGGTCACCCTCCGGCGCCGGAACATCGTTTATAATGGCTTCAAACAGCGGCTTCATGTCCGTGCCCTTTTCGTCCGGCTGGTTCATGGCGTAGCCGTCACGTGCGGAAGCGTAGACCACCGGGAAATCGAGCTGGTCTTCGTCTGCACCGAGCTCAATGAAGAGGTCAAGCACTTCGTCCACGACTTCAAGCGGACGTGCGCCCGGACGGTCGACCTTATTGACGACAACGACCGGCTTTTTGCCAAGACCAAGCGCCTTCTTTAAAACGAAGCGCGTCTGCGGCATACATCCCTCAAACGCATCGACAAGCAGCAGAACGCCGTCTACCATCATCAGAATACGTTCCACCTCACCGCCGAAATCGGCATGGCCCGGGGTATCGACAATATTGATTTTGATGTCATTGTACATGACAGCTGTGTTTTTGGAGAGGATCGTAATGCCGCGCTCACGCTCCAAATCACCGGAGTCCATGACGCGCTCGGTTACGGCTTCGTTGCTGCGGAAAACGCCGCTCTGGCGCAGAAGCTGGTCCACAAGGGTGGTCTTGCCGTGGTCAACGTGTGCAATAATGGCTACGTTGCGCAAATTTTCTCTTTTTCCCATCTTTATCAATCCCTTTCTTTATCGTTCTTAACTTCAAATTGCTTCAAAAAATTCAAAACCGGCCGCGCCGTTTTGCATGCGCGGGATACGGCAAAAAACGGATTAAAAACTCGGTTTGCTCGTTAACCGAAATATTATACCACTTTTCGCGCGTTTTGTGAATATGTTCCGCCTTGGCGAAACCGCTGAAATATTGGGTTTTTGCGTTTTTTCTTTTGTCCTGCTTTCCTTGACGGCGGGCTTTGTTCGTGCTATTCTTGTATTGATTTTGAAACAGAGGAGTGCAAAACCTTGAAGAGGATCTTGAATTTCGGCTCACTCAATACAGACTATGTTTATAAGGTCGACCACATTCTGCAGGGCGGTGAGACCATTCAAAGCGAAAGCCGCACCGTGTTCCCGGGCGGCAAGGGGTTAAACCAGTCCATTGCGCTTGTGCGGGCGGGGCTTTCCGTCTGCCATGCGGGGCTCATCGGCACGGACGGCGAGCACCTGCGCGATTTATTGAACCAAAACGGCGTAGATACCTCCCTCATCGAAACGCGCGATATGCCGGGCGGGCACACCGTCATTCAGGTCAGCCGAGAGGCACAGAACGCCATTCTGCTTTTCAGCGGCTCCAACGGGGCTGTGGATGAAGCATACGCCGACCGCGTGCTTGCGCAATTCGGCGCAGGCGACATTCTTCTGCTGCAAAACGAGATCAGCGCGCTGCCGTATATTCTTGAAAAAGCCCATGCGCGTGGCATGGAGATCTGGCTCAATCCGTCCCCGATGAACGAAAACGTTTTAAAGTGCAATCTGTCGCTCGTTTCCGTGTTCGTTTTGAACGAAGTGGAGGGCGAACAGCTGACCGGCACAAAGATTCCCACCGCTATTTTGGATAAGCTCCTTCAAAAATACCCGCACGCCGCCGCAGTCTTAACGCTCGGCAGTAAAGGCGCGTGGTACGCCAAAGAAGATAAGCGCGCATTTGCCCCGGCGGAGCTTGTCCGTGCGGTCGATACCACCGCGGCCGGCGATACGTTCACGGGCTATTTCATGCGCGGTATGCTGGATGGGCTTTCGCCGAAAAAATCGCTGACCCTCGCGGCAAAAGCCGCTGCCATTGCGGTCTCGCGCCCCGGTGCCGCACCGTCTATTCCCCTATATGCAGAAGTTACGAGCGAAAGGAACTGAAAATATGAGTGATTTCAGAGTTGCAGTACGCAGAACGAACGAGTGGGACGGCCCGTCCATGCTCAAAATTTACACACCCTACGTCGAAAAGACGCACTACACGCCCGACACCGAAGTGCCGACGCTCGCCGAGTACGTGCAGCGCATCGACACCTATACATACGGCCGTATGTGGATTCTGACGGAGATCAACAACCAGACGGCGGGATTCTGCTTTTTGACCGACCGCGATATTCCGAAAGACGACCTGTTCTCTGCCGACGCACAGCTGTACGTCTCCGAAAAATGTCTGCACAGCGGCGTGGGCACGTCTTTATACAGCCTGATGCTGGACATCATGCACCATGCAAATTACCGCCGCGTTACAGCGCACATCAATCTGCCGAACGATGCCGCCGTGGCATTCCACAAAAAGATGGGTTTTCACGAGGTCTCCGAAACAGACGGTGTTCTTTTAATGGAGCGTGCCATTGAGCCGGAAGACCCGAACGCAAAGCGCTTCACGAAAGCCTACCTCATTTTAGCGCAGGACTACGAGGCCGCGCGTGAGCACGCCGCCACATTTGTTAAAGAAGGTACGGTGGTATAATGGGCCCCTACGAATACGAAGTGGCGAGCATCGACGGCGACTACGCCGTTTTGCGCCGAACGGACAATGACACGCACGATGAAATTCTGGTCGCTCGCGCGCTTTTGCCGGAGGAGATCGACATCGGCACCGCGCTGCACTACGAAATGTTCACCTATTCCATCGTTTAGCATTTAATTATTGGCAAAAATAGCCAAATATTTTTCCCGTTGATTTGGGTAAACCGTTCATTGAACTCGCGTTGCTTTCTTGGTACAATGATACTTGTAAACTAACACGCAGCGAAGAGGTTCTACAAACGCGGTTTACCCTTATTTTCTACGGAACGGTTTACCTTAATCTTATTTTTTAGGAGTTGTTGTATCATGTCCAAACCGTCCGGTTCCATCGACATGACGCAGGGCAAACCGATCAACCTGATGCTTCGTTTTGCGCTGCCCATGATGATCGGCAGTATTTTCCAGTCGCTTTATTCCATGGTGGACTCCGCCGTGCTCGGCCGCTTCGTCGGCTCGCACGCGCTGGCCGCCATCGGCGCCACCACGTCCACAACGGGCCTCATCCTGCTGCTTGCAACCGGCGTGACGAGTGCCATTTCCATCGTGCTTTCGCAATACGTCGGCGCAAACGACACCGACCGCGTGCGCAAGGGCATCGTCGCCTCCGGGTGGATCACCCTTTTGCTCGGCGTTGTTCTGGGTCTCATCAGCGTTTTCGCCGCGCGGCCGCTCATGCAGCTTTTAAAAACGCCGGAAGACGTCATCGACATGTCCGTTTTATACATTCAGATTGTCTGCGGCTGCGGCATCGCACAGTTTGCGTATAACGCCGCGGCATCTATCCTGCGCGCACTCGGCGACAGCAAAACACCGCTGTATTTCCTCATTCTGTGCTCCGTTTTGAATGTTATCCTCGACCTCATCAGCGTCATCGGTCTCAACATGGGCGTTGCGGGTGTCGCCGTTGCAACGGTCGGCTCGCAGGCCATCTCCGCCGCCATCTGCATCCTCGTCATGTTCCGCAAATACCCCGATCTGATGCCGAAGCGCCACACCCTGCGCCCGGATATGCCCGTCAGCCTTAAAATATTCGGCATGGGTGCGCAAATGGCTCTGCAAAGCCTGTTTCTTTCCGTCGGCATGATGGTCATTACGCGCGTCATCAACAGCTACGGCTCCAACGTCGTCGCGGCGTTCACCGTCGGCAGCAACGTGCAGAACCTCGCCGTGATGCTGTTCAGCAATTTCTCGTTCGGCTTTTCCGTCTATGTCGGGCAGAACTTCGGCGCGAAAAACGCAGAGCGCATCAAGCTTGGCGTGCGGCAAATCTTCCTTCTTGTCGGCGGTCTGAGCATTTTTGCAGGTGTGCTGACACTCATTTTTTCTGAGCTGCTCGTCTCGCTGTACGTCAAGCCGAACGAGACCGAAGTTATCCAATATTCACTCGAATTCATCCGCATTCAGGCATGGTTCTTCCCGTTCCTCGGATGGATCTGGCTTTATAACAGCACCGTCAAGGGCATGGGCAAAATCAACATTTCCATGGTCTCCTCCGTTGTGGAGCTGTGCAGTAAAATCGGTCTCTCATTGCTTCTGCCCATCTGGATCGGCACCACAGGCATTTGGTTTGCCGCGCCGATCGGCTACATTCTGGGCATCATCCCGCTGCTCATCTACTATTACAGCGGCCGCTGGAAAAAGCTGCTCACCGTCCCCGCCGCAGAACCCGCAAAGGCGTAAAATACAACAAAACGTCAAAAGTCCGAAGCACCTAAACCGTGTTTCGGACTTTTTATTCTATCTTAAAATTTCACCCCAGCATCACGTCCAAAAGCATCATTAGCGCAAAGCCCGTCACAATGCCCATTGTCGCCGCATACGGCTGCGCTTTCTGGTTGCGCTGACACTCGGGGATGAGCTCGTGCACCGCGACTAAGATCATCGCGCCCGCCGCAAAGGACAGCGCAAACGGCAAAACGGCTTCAATGTACACGGCAAGCAAAGCGCCCAAAACGCCCGCAATTGGCTCCACAAAGCCGGAAGCCTGCCCGATGAAAAAGCTCTTTCTTCTGGAGCACCCCTCACGGCGCAAAGGCAGCG
>ERZ894236.1711-NODE-1711-length-13843-cov-9.73854_pt1 | contig 13843 bp, 14 predicted proteins | sample MGYA00380297_ERZ894236 | MGnify/ENA primary metagenome ERZ894236 (study PRJEB32331, sample SAMN06328420) | human gut metagenome | biome: human gut microbiome; feature: stool | host: Homo sapiens | collected 2014-08-04 ... | reverse complement strand
TGGTTCAAGTATGAGATTGAGAAGTAAATTTGCTGTGAAATGCGCGAAAGCGACGAGCAGTCTGATCAAAAAGTTAAACCGTGGAAGCGGGGTGACGCTTCCGGGATATGTGGCGCGTCTGATCGATCCGAATATACTGAAGGAATTATCGGGTCAGGTTAGAAAAAAGACGATCGTCACAATGGGAACAAACGGAAAGACAACGACGAACGCGATTTTATGTAAGGCGTTAGAGCATGAAGGTCAGAAAGTGATTATTAACCGTACGGGCGCTAATATGTTAAACGGAATTATTTCGGCGTTTGTTCTTGCAACAGACAAGCATGGCAATCTGGATGCGGATTATGCATGCATAGAAGTAGATGAGATCGCATCTGTAGGGGTGCTGCCGAAAATAGAGCCAGACTGTGCGCTGCTGACAAATATTTCGCGAGATCAGCTTGATCGTTTCGGTGAAGTTGATATTACTTATAATAAATTGATGACAGCGGTGACAAGCGTTCCGAAGACAACGCTTATTATAAATTGTGATGACATTTTATCTTACTCTTTGGCGCAGGAAAGCAAAAATGCATTTGTCACATATGGTATCAGCGAGCAGATATTTGACGATGTTTCACGATCTGAAATACGGGAGAGCATTTTTTGCCGCAAATGCGGAAAGAAACTGGAATATCAGTTTTTCCATTATGGTCAGTTAGGGTTGTATCATTGTCCGAACTGCGGATGGAACAGACCAAATCCGGAATATACGGCTGAACATGTCGTAAGAGAAGATGAATTGTATTCATTTGATATGGACGGAATCCACTTTGATCCGCAGATAAGGACACCTTATAATATTTACAATACTCTGTCGGCGTATGCGGCTCTTAAAACGATGGGAGCGGGATATGAACATTTTAAAGAGATGATAGAGGCGTTTGATTATGGAAATAACAGAGAAAGTATTTTTAATATAAACGGTGCAAGAGTGCAGCTCCACCTTGCGAAAAATCCGATCGGTTTTCAGCAGAAAGTATCGCATGTACTCAGAGATCCGAATCCGAAAGATATTATCATTCAGATCAATGATACGTATCAGGATGGGGAAGACGTATCATGGCTTTGGGATGTGGATTTTCAGTATCTTGCGGAAAGTAACGCAAGAAAGATTATTACGGCGGGAACAAGGAAGTATGATATGGCGCTTCGGTTGAAATACGAAGATGTTTCTTGCGAATCTACAGACGATATGCGTGCATCGGTGCTTGAGTGTGTAGAGCAGGGCACGAAAAATCTTTATGTTATCGTGAACTACTCCGGATTGTATCAGACGAACCATATGCTGACTGAATTAGAGGGGAAAGGAGGTACGGAACGATGAAGAAACTTACAATCGGACATTTATATCCGGATCTCTTAAACTTATACGGTGACAGAGGAAATATACAGTGTTTTCGGAAACGTCTTGAATGGCGGGGGATGGAGGCAGAGGTGATTCCGTTTCTATCAGGTGAAAAAATTGATTTTTCTAAGTTGGATATCGTGCTCTTAGGCGGCGGATCTGACAGAGAGCAGGAACTTGTATGCGGTTTCCTAAAAGACATCAAAGATGATTTTAAAGCATATGTTGAAGACGGGGGAGTTGTCCTCGCTGTGTGCGGGGGATATCAGCTTCTCGGGAAATATTACAAGACAAATAAAAAGACGATAGAAGGTCTTTCGATTCTTGATATAACGACAGAATGGCAGCCGGAGAGACTGATCAGAAATATCGTGTTGAACAGTCCGCTTTTTGAACAGCCTGTAGTCGGATTTGAAAATCATGGAGGAAGGACATATATCGGTGATCACACTCCGTTCGGGAAAGTGTTTTACGGCTTGGGAAATACAGGAAAATCAGGTTATGAAGGCGTTATATATAAAAATGTGATCGCAACATATTTGCACGGACCTCTTCTTCCGAAAAATCCGCAGGTATGTGATTATCTTCTTGAAAAAGCGCTTCAAAGAAAATACGGTGAAGAAGTGAAGCTTGAGCCGCTGAAAGACGAGACGGAAAAGAAAGCAAACAGTTATATTGCCGACAGGTACAGCGATAAAAAATATGTGCTTCGGGAAACGGTAAAAAGACATACCTGATCCGGCTGCAGAGAGTGTGACAGAAAGACAGATTTTCCGGCAGGTGGAAGTTCTGGCGGGAACACTACGCTTGTTGCTGTAAATATAAAATAAAAGAAAGGAAGTATTTCTTATGGATGTAAGACGGATGAGAAATGAAGCGCTTGGCAAACGTGTTGTGAAAGCGCTTGAATCAAGAAATATGGAAGCTTATTATGCATCAACGAAAGAAGAAGCTGTTCAAAAAGCGCTGGAGCTGATGGAGGAGGGAAGCTCGGTTACAATGGGCGGCTCGATGTCGGTTCGGGAATCGGGACTTCTTGATGCGATCAATGCGGGAAATTATGAGTTTTATGACAGGGATCAGGCGGCGACACCCGAAGAACGTCAGGAGATTGCATTGAAAGCGTTTACATGCGACTGGTACCTCGGAAGTGTCAATGCTATGAGTGAGAACGGAGTATTTGTTAATATTGACGGAAATGCGAACCGTGTGGCGGCATATGCGTTCGGACCGAAAAACGTACTGCTTATCGTAGGAATGAATAAAGTGGTGAAGTCAGAAGAAGATGCGGTGCAAAGGGCGAGAAACGAAGCTGCGCCGATCAATTCACAGAGATTCGGACTTGAGACTCCATGCGTAAAAAACGGAAGCTGTTTTGACTGCAAGAGTTCAGACTGCATCTGCTGTCAGGTCTTGGTCACAAGATTCAGCAGAATTCCGAAGCGGTTTAAAATAATTCTTGTAGACGATGTTTTGGGATTTTAGGAGAGGAAATTACCTATGGACAGAAATGAAAGAAATACAATGGATCAAAACGCGCGAAAACGTACGGTGCGAAGAGAAGGGAATGCTGAGGGAAGCGCGCGGGCAAATGAAGGTCTGGGAAGAAGACCGTCGGGAAACGGCGCTCCCGCCTCAGCAGGAAGACCGTCAGGAAAAAGCAGTTCGGCATCTGTACGAAGAACATCGGAAAGCGGCGATCCGACCAGAAGAACAACGCCGGGCGGAACGGTTACTCCGATGAGACGAGAGTCGGGAAGTGTGAGGAAACCGTCTGAACAGGCAGGGCGTGCGCAAGGAAGTCTGCGAAAGGAACATTCTGAAACAGGAAGAACGCGGGATGCAGCGGGAGCGCCGACAGATCCGTCCTTAAGAAGAGCGTCAGGGAAAGCGGGAACGCCGACAGATCCGTCCGCAAGAAGAGCAGCGGGGAAAACGGGAACACCGACAGATCCGTCCGCAAGAAGAGTAGCGGGGAAAACGGGAACACCGACAGATCCGTCCGCAAGAAGAACGGCAGGGAAAGCGGGAGCGCCGACAGATCCGTCCGCAAGAAGAACGGCAGGGAAAGCGGGAACGCCGACAGATCCGTCCGCAAGAAGAACAGCGGGGAAAGCGGGAACGCCGGCAGATCCGTCCTTAAGAAGAGCGGCGGGAAAGGCTCAGGGAAATCCTGCAGAACAGAAGCCGGTCAGATCGGCAGATGGAATTGTCAGAAAGCAAGGCGGTCATCCGAACGGAAAATCAAAGGCGATGTCAAAAAAGAAAAAGAAACAAAAACGGGCAGCATTTAATTTTGCTTCCGGAGGAGTGCTTATTATAGCGGCGTGCGTGTTTATTTTTTCGTTGTATCAGCTTATCACGATGCTGATTCCGTATTACTCCGGCGGGGAAGAGTACGATAAGATTAAAAACATTGCCATTACGGCGGATGAAGAAGGGAAAGGTTTTACTGTTGATTTTGACGCTTTGCTGAAAGAAAACGAAGACACGGTTGCATGGATTCGCTTTGATGAGCCGGCGGTGATCAATTATCCCGTTGTAAAGAGCGCGGATAATAATGAGTATCTGACAAAGACGTTTACGGCAAATGACAATAAGCTTGGTGCGATTTTTGTAGATATGAGAAACAGTAATGATTTTTCAGACAAAAACACGTTTATCTACGGTCATCATCTTAACGTCGGAGGAGAAATGTTTTCGGAGCTTCTTAAATACGAAAATGAATCTTTCTGTAAGAAGCATCCAAACTTCTACATATATACACCGGATGGAAAGGTTAGAACATATAAGGTGTTCTCAGCTGGAGTTGTGAAAGATACGGCGGATAATTATAAGCTTGATTATGCTACGGATGCGGATTATGAGGCGTATTTGAAGCTTTGCGAGGAATCCTCGAATTATAAGGTAGAAGACGTGGAATTGACGGCGCAGTCGCAGATTGTCAGTCTGTCAACGTGTACAAATGTCCGCGATGACGAACGTTTTCTTGTACAGGGAGTTCTGACTGCGGTAGATTGATGACGAAGAAAGGAAATTATATGGCAGACAGATTTGATATAGGCGATATCATTACGATGAAGAAGCCTCATCCGTGCGGGAGCAAGGAGTGGGAAGTGCTTCGGGTCGGAGCTGATTTCAGATTGAAGTGCGTAGGCTGCGGACATCAGATCATGGTTGCCCGCAAATTAGTCGAAAAAAACACGAGACAAATCGTAAAAAGGACTTGAAACTAAAAAAGACTTATGGTATCATCAATAATTGTGACATACTGTCGGATTGAAACCGATATGTATCATAATTCCTTGTTCCTGTAATGAAAACAGGAGCCAGAGACCATAAGGAGGTATAAGAACATGAATAAGTATGAATTAGCTGTTGTTGTGAGCGCAAAACTCGAAGACGAAGCAAGAGCGAACGTAATCGAGAAAGTGAAAGCTCTTATCACACGTTTCGGCGGTAACGTAACAGACGTGGATGAGTGGGGCAAAAGAAGATTCGCTTATGAAATCCAGAAAATGACAGAAGGATTTTACTACTTCGTACACTTCGAAGCTGAAAGTACAGTTCCGGGAGAAGTGGAGCAGCGTATCCGCATCATGGACAACGTACTCAGATATTTATGCGTGAAACAGGAAGCATAAGCGGAAAGAGGTATATATGAATAAGGCAGTTTTAGTGGGACGGTTGACTAGAGATCCTGAAGTCAGATATTCACAGGGAGATAATACAACGGCAGTTGCAAGATATACAGTTGCCGTTGACCGTAGATTTAAAAGAGACGGCGAACCGACAGCGGATTTTATTCCGTGCGTTGTATTCGGCCGCTCGGCAGAGTTTGCGGAAAAATATTTTCGTCAGGGCATGCGGGTTTCTGTTTCCGGTCGTATTCAGACAGGAAGCTACACGAATAAAGACGGTATGAAAGTATACACAACAGAAGTGATCGTGGAAGAGCAGGAGTTCGCAGAGAGCAGAGCAGAGAGCGAAGCCAACAGAGGTATGTATCAGCAGTCTGCACCGAGTCCGGCGCCGAGCGCTCCGGCAGGAGACGGATTTATGAATATCCCGGATGGTATTGATGAGGAGCTGCCGTTCAATTAGGAAAGGAGAATCATCATGGCTTACGAAAAGGGAAGCAGACCGGAAGGCGGATTTAAGAGAAGAGGTCCGGCTCGCAGAAGAAAAAAAGTCTGCGTATTCTGTGGAAAAGAAAATAACGAGATCAATTACAAGGATGTAGCAAAATTAAAGAAATATGTTTCTGAAAGAGGAAAAATTCTTCCGAGAAGAATCACAGGAAACTGTGCAAAACATCAGAGAGCTCTTACAGTAGCAATCAAAAGAGCAAGACATATCGCTTTGATGCCATACGTTCAGGACTAATCAAGAATATAAGGCTGATTCTTAGGGGAAACTCTTTGAGTCAGCCTTTTTTGATACTGATATGATACTATTCGTAATGATATAACCTTTCGAGTTTTTCCGCAACTTCTGAATGCTTAGAGGGGAAAAGATGGGAGTATACGTTTAGTGTGGTTGACACGTTCTCGTGTCCCAGTCGTTCAGATACCAAAATAGCAGAAAAACCACGTTCAATCAATAGCGAGGCGTGAGAAATGCCGGAGATCGTGAACGCGGATCTGTTTCACTCCGGCTTTTTTGAAAATGATCGAAGATAATTGACATATTTTATTTAATTAACTATAATATATTTAACAAGGGAGCCGATAGCTAGTGCACACCTAGCCGCCGGCAAAATAAAACCTATAAAGATAGCGCCTTAGTTTACCAGACAGGGGCGCTATTTTTTGTGTCTAAAAATCGTAACAACAAGGGTTATGACTGCACAAAGCATAATTACAAACGTGAACAAGTCAGAGTATGTAACCATATTACCAGCTCCTTTCAATGTGTCCGGCAACTGGTATAGCACCTCATCGGCTCCCTGGGTAAGTATATTATTGTTAATGTACGGTTTCGCTCATTTTTGAGCAGGTTGCACTGCACGATTTTGTGTAATGGCTATTCGGCTTCTCCCAATTCTGGGAAAACTCATTTACCGGCGTACTTTAAGGTACGGTGGTTATTTTGTATACTTTTCTAAATGGGTAAGTTCTTCTACTCTTTTTGCGGCCTCTTTCTTTCCGGTTTCATTTAGTTTTTTACAATTTTCCAATACAGTCCGTTCTTCTTCTGTGTCTGGTACAAGATGAGTCAGACCATATTCCGAGAGTTTCTCTTTTAATTCATCCCTAGATATAATTTTTCCGGCAAGCAAACGGTTTACCGGAATATCTAAGGCATCGGCTATTTTTTGAAGCGTTTCTATTTTAGGGTTTTGATTACCGGACTCATATTTTCTTATATTTGAGTCAGCGATACCACATAATTCGCCGAGTTTCTTCTGTGTCAGTCCTTTTTCGGTGCGGTATTTTCGTATCATATCGCCTGTATAGGTTGGCATATCTATTCACCTCTTTTCATTTAAAAACAGAATGCCATATTTGACTCGAAATGTACAGAGTGAAAACAATCTAAAAAAGAAGTTTACAGATTGAAAAACATCTGAAAACAATCTGAAAAGTGAGGTGATATAAAGATGAAACTTGACAGACAAAAGTATGAGCTTGCGAGAGCAAGGGCGTGCATGGGACAAAAGGATCTCGTAGCAGCTGGAATCCCGAAAGGAACATTGCCGTGGATCAGCTCCCGGATAGGTTACCTGCTGTCATTCGCTTAAGATATGAGAGCGGGTTGACCTATCTGCTGGGCGAAGTTCCAGGCTTTCCGGTGATACCAAAATGATACTAGAAAAATGTAAAGAGTGGAAAATCTGCACAATTTCAAGGCAAAACACCGCTAAAAACAGCGAATAATCATGCATGTAACTGGTAAAAAGTACATAGCCGATGCCGTACGTTCAGGACTAATCAAGAATATAAGGCTGATTCTTAGGGGAAACTCTTTGAGTCAGCCTTTTTTGTAACAGTCAATTACTTTTTGGGGAAGTCGCCTGGGATTTTCCTTTTCTATTTATAATATAGCGTATAGGTAGGGAATTAAGGTTTTTGATACTAAAATAATAGGTGATTGCAATAATTTGAAGAAAAAAGTATAGTAGAATAAAATTCAAAAAGATGTTATAATAAGACATTGTAGCGAAACAAAGTTTTTTGGTAATCTAATGATGCACATTGCATGTGCCCTAAAGGGTGCGGATGAGGTAGTATCACTATGAAAAAGAAGAAAATGCGCTTAAAAGGAAAACTCAGGCTGTATATGAACTGGCCGCTTATCATGACGTTTTTACTCGTTGCGATGAATATATGGGTTTTAATGGTAGACCGGAAAGCAGCGTTTATCATGTTTATGTTTATCCTGATTTATCTGGCGATTGCGGGAGGATTGTATTTTTATAACAGATCGCTTATTTTAGCGGATTTGATTCAATTTTCCACGCAGTATAAGGGGATTGAAAATACGCTGTTAAAGGAACTTGCGGTTCCTTATGCGATCGCTCTTGAGGATGGACGTATTCTTTGGAAAAATGATGCGTTTTCAAAATTAACGCAAAGTTCAAGAAAAGAAAAATATCTGTACAGGATGATACCGGCTCTTACGACAAGTGTTTTTCCTAAAGACGACATGGAACATGTTGAGATGGAGGTGGAGTACTGTGACAGACACTATCAGGCAGAATTGCGCAGAGTATCGCTTCACGGCTTCAGCGACAAGGAAAAATTGTTACAGATTCCCGAGGAAGAGGAGTTTTTCGTAGCGGTATCCATGCAGGATGTAACAGAATTGAATGCGTATATCCGCGAAAATGAAGAGCAGCGGATGATCGCAGGGCTGATCTACATCGATAATTACGACGAGGTGATGGAGAGCGTTGAAGAGGTACGACAGTCGCTTCTGGTTGCTCTGATCGATCGAAAGATCAATAAATATATCGGCGATGTGGACGGTATTGTAAAGAAAATGGAGAAGGACAAATATTTTATTGTTCTTCGCAAATCTGCTTACAAAAAAATAGCGGAAGACCGTTTTTCGCTTCTTGAAGAAGTAAAGCAGGTTAATATCGGAAATGCCCGCTCGGCAACGTTAAGTATCGGACTTGGTCTGAATACGGCGACATATGCGCTTAGTTACCAGTATGCGCGTGTGGCGATCGACCTTGCCCTTGCGCGCGGAGGCGACCAGGCGGTGATAAAAGACTGCAGCGGAATCACTTATTTTGGCGGTAAGAAAGAACAGACTGCTAAAAACACCCGTGTAAAAGCCCGTGTAAAAGCAGAGGCTTTAAGAGAGTTTATCGTGACGAAAGACAGAGTTCTTGTCATGGGTCATAAGATTGCGGATCCGGATTCGTTCGGCGCTTGTATGGGAATTTACAGAGCGGCGGTCAGCCTTGAGAAGAAAGCTCATATTATCGTGAATACGGTGACAGAGTCGGTTCGGCCGCTTTATAATGAGATTGTGGAAAGTCCGGCGTATGAGGATGATATCTTTCTGACTTCAGATGAAGCTATGGATTATATTACGGATAATACGATGGTGATCGTAGTCGATACAAATAAGCCGCAGATGACAGAATGTCCCGAACTTTTGAGGCGTTCCAGAATGACTGCCGTTTTAGATCATCACCGTCAGAGCAGTACGGTAATCGCAAATGCAGTCTTATCTTATGTAGAACCGTATTCTTCATCTACATGTGAAATGGTAGCCGAAGTGCTTCAATATATCTCTGACAGTATCAAAATCCCGGCTGTCGAGGCGGAGTGCATGTACGCGGGAATTATGATCGACACAAGGAACTTTATGAACAGGACGGGAGTGCGTACGTTTGAAGCGGCGGCATTCCTTCGCCGCTGCGGTGCGGATATCACCCGGGTAAGAAAGATGTTCAGGGACGATATGGAATCATACAGAGCGAAAGCAGAGGCGATGAGGGAGGCTGAGGTTTATAAGAATCAGTTTGCGATCGCAGTCTGCCCGGGCGATATTGAAAGTCCGACGGTTCTTGCGGCGCAGACCGCAAACGAGCTTCTTGATATCAGTGGGATCAACGCGTCGTTTGTATTGACGGTTTATCAGGAAAAGATTTATATGAGTGCGCGTTCAATCGACGAGGTAAATGTGCAGATTATTGCCGAAAAGCTGGGAGGCGGAGGTCATATTAATTCTGCGGGAGCGCAGTTTGACCATACGAATATGGAAGAGGCGATCAGCACATTGAAAGAAACGATAGACGATATGATTGAGAAAGGAGATATATAGATGAAAGTTATTTTATTGGAAAATGTAAAATCTCTCGGGAAAAAAGGGGAGATCGTTAATGTGAACGACGGATACGCAAGGAATTTTATCTTGCCGAAAAAACTGGGCGTGGAAGCAACGGGAAAAAATCTGAATGATCTGAAACTTCAGAAAAATAACGAGAAAAAAGTGGCTCAGGAAAATCTTGACGCTGCGAAAGAACTTGTAGCGGAATTATCGGCAGGCAAAGTCGAGCTTGCGATCAAAGTCGGCGAAGGCGGAAGAACGTTCGGTTCTGTTTCCAGCAAAGAAATCGCGGTAGCGGTCAAAGATCAGATGCAGTTAGATATTGATAAGAAAAAAATCCAGTTGAAAGAGTCGATCAAGTCGCTTGGTACGCATATCGTGACAGTAAAACTTCATCCTGAAGTTTCGGCAGAGTTGAAAGTTGTTGTAAAAGAAGAAGCATAAGGAGTTCTCATGGAAAATATAGAAGCTGCCATGAAGCGGATACCGCCCCATAGTACAGAAGCCGAGCAGGCTGTACTTGGGGCGATGCTGATGAATAAAGATGCGATTACGGTCACATCGGAGATTTTGGCCGGACAGGATTTTTATCAGACGGCATATGGGATCTTATTCGACGCTATGACAGATCTGTTTAAATCGGGGCGTCCGGTAGATTTGATCACGCTTCAGGAATATTTAAAAACAAAAGACGTGCCTCCGGAAGTAAGCAGTATGGAATTTGCAAGAGATCTTCTCGTAGGAACTCAGACATCTGCCAACGTAAAATATTATGCGGAAATCGTAAAAGAAAAATCGGTTTTACGCAGTTTGATCAAACTTAACGAAGAGACGGCGAATGCGTGTTATCTTGAAAACGAGCCTCTTGATGAACTGCTTGAACGAACAGAGAAGCGAGTGTTTGAACTTGCGGAAAACGGGAATTCCCAGGAATACGTTCCGATAAAGCAGGTCGTATTAAACGCGCTGGATGTGATCGAAAAGGCGTCTAAGACGAAAGGAAACGTCACCGGAATACCGACAGGGTTCATCGACCTTGATTACAAACTGTCCGGTCTGCAAAGATCAGACCTTGTTCTTATAGCGGCGCGTCCGTCTATGGGAAAAACGGCGTTCGTGCTCAGTATTGCGCAGCATGTAGCGTTTCGGCAAAATCTTGCGGTAGCGATCTTCAGTCTTGAGATGTCAAAGGAACAGCTTGTAAACCGTCTGTTTTCACTGGAATCGCATGTTGACGCACAGGTGCTGAGAAACGGAAACCTCACAGATACGGATTGGGAGAAACTGATCGAGGGAGCAGGCACGATCGGAAGCTCTCGTATGATCATAGACGATACGTCGGGTATCAGTATTTCGGAGATGCGCTCAAAATGTCGTAAATACAAATTGGAGCAGGGACTTGATCTGATCATCATCGACTATTTGCAGTTGATGAGCGGAAGCGGCGGACGTAAAAATGAAAGCCGCCAGCAGGAAATTTCGGAGATTTCACGATCGTTGAAAGGACTTGCCAGAGAATTGAACGTACCGGTGATCGCATTGTCTCAGTTGAGCCGTGCGGTTGAGCAGAGAACGGATAAAAGACCGATGCTTTCCGACCTTCGTGAATCGGGAGCAATCGAGCAGGATGCCGACGTATGTATGTTTATTTACCGTGATGATTATTATAATCCGGATACGGAGGATAAGAATATTGCGGAGATCATTATCGCAAAACAGAGGAACGGTCCCATCGGAACCGTCCGTCTTGCGTGGATGCCGCAGTATACCCGTTTCGGAAATGAACTGCGTCAGCAGCAGTGATTATGTAAATATGCTTTTTAATTTCATGATCGCGCCTGATTTAGAGGATTCTTTTCGCGCGGTCTGCTGTCTGCGGATGAGCATGTCCAGTTTGCGGAAATGTTCTTCCTGACGGCGTTCTTTTGCCTCAAGTATAAAATCCATTTCATGAATGACGTCAGTGGTGATCGTACTGCTGATGTCATTTTTTAATATGGAGTTGTTTTCATTCAGCGCTTCGCGGAAAACATCGCCTACGAGAGCACGCATTTGATCGATCGTATTAAGAGGAAGAAGAATATCTCCTGTTTCTGAAGTGACTGTCTGAAGTTGAGTTTTTTCTTTTTCGTGAGTTTTTAACTTAGATTTTTTTTCTTTTAATTCGGGAATGAGTGGTTTTAAGTCTTTTAAGAGCATTCCTTCGTTTTTGAGTTTTTTGATACAGCAGAAGAGCTGAATGTCATCTTTGGTGTAGTATCGATGTCCCATTTCCGTTCGCCCGATCGTCAGGTCGAGTTCTTCTTCCCAATATCTTAATACATGTGATTCGACATTGACCTGTTTTGCGGCTTCGGAAATCATAAATCTGACTTCACCCATTAATATGTGAACCTCCTCATTTTGCTTTTGAGGTTATTATAGCATAGACCATGACTTCAGAACGAAAAAATCGTTCGTCAAGTTCCTACAAAAAAACACCGCTCCACATAGGAGCGGTGCTTCTCTTTTGTGATCACTTTGCGATTTATATTACTCAGCTGAGATAGCGCCTGTCGGACACGCAGCTTCACAAGCTCCGCAGTCTACACAAGCATCAGCGTCGATCTCGTATTTGCCATCGCCTTCAGAGATAGCGCCTACAGGACATTCAGCTTCGCAAGAACCACAGCTTACGCATTCATCACTAATAACGTGTGCCATAGTATGTATCCTCCTTTTTTGAATTTAAAAAGAGAAACAAAGAAAGGTAGTTCTCTTTATTATCACTATTTTAATACAATGAGTTTGAATATACAAGTGATTTGTATGTTCTAAATTAAGAACCTAAACCCGGTCGAATTCTTCTGTGATCTCTTTTGAAGGTGCTTTTGTGAGCAGGCTTACAATGACGATCATAAGGCATGATACGCTGAAAGCCGGGAGCAGCTCATAAATGTTCCATACACCGCCGAGAGGACGTACGAGGTATTTCCAGATGAATACCATAGCTCCGCCTGAAATCATTCCGGCAAGTGCGCCCTGCCAGTTTGAGCGTCTCCAGAAGAGGGCAAATAATACGACAGGACCGAATACGGCGCCGAAACCTGCCCATGCAAAGGAAACGATGCCGAATACCGAACTGTTCGGATCACGGGCAATAAAAGCGGCGATTACCGCGATGGCAAGCAAGGTGAAGCGAGCTGCGTTCATTGCTTTTTTCTTGTCTCCCGTTTTGGCAACTCTGTCGCCGAAAAGGTCGGAAGATACGGCGGAGGATGCAGCCAAAAGCTGTGAGTCTGCCGTGGACATTGTAGAGGCAAGAATGCCGGCAAGGATCGTTCCCGCAAGTAAGGCAGGAAGAATACCGTGTTTACTTAACAAGTCGGCGATCTGCACAATGATTGTTTCAGAATCGGAACCTGTCAGAGTTTTTAAAGCGCCTACATCGCTCATTGCCAGACCGATCACACCGATCAAAACCGCAACTGCAAGGGAAATGACAACCCAGATTGTCGCAACGCGTCTGGAGAGCGTGAGTTTTTCTTCGTCCTCGATAGCCATGAAGCGAAGCAGGATATGAGGCATACCGAAGTAACCGAGCCCCCATGCGATCATGGAAATAATATTGATGATCGGATAAGGCTGTTCGACACCTGCAACAGGATCGTATGTAGTCATCATCGTCAAATATCCCGGAAGCGACTGTGCGTTCTCAACTACGGCAGGGATACCTCCGGCAATATTGATGCCGAATATAAAGACGATGATCAGGGCAACAGACATGATAATACTCTGAATGAAGTCTGTTGTTGAGGCGGCAAGAAATCCGCCAAGCGCCGTATACCCTACGATGACGATCGCACTTATGATCATAGCGGCAACATAATTAACCCCGAACAGGCTGGAAAACAGTTTTCCGCATGCGGCGAATCCGGAGGCTGTGTACGGTATGAAAAATATAACGATAAAAATCGCTCCGATAGATTGAAGGATCTTACGCTGATCTCTGTATCGGTTACTGAAAAAAGAAGGAAGCGTGATCGAATTGCCGGCTACGAGAGTGTAGCGGCGGATCCGTTTTGCTACGATCCTCCAGTTTATGTACGTTCCGATGGCGAGTCCGATGGCAGTCCATCCGGCGTCGGCAATACCTGTCAGATAGGCCAGACCGGGAAGCCCCATCAG
>ERZ894236.1707-NODE-1707-length-13859-cov-11.686_pt1 | contig 13859 bp, 10 predicted proteins | sample MGYA00380297_ERZ894236 | MGnify/ENA primary metagenome ERZ894236 (study PRJEB32331, sample SAMN06328420) | human gut metagenome | biome: human gut microbiome; feature: stool | host: Homo sapiens | collected 2014-08-04 ... | reverse complement strand
GCGGATATGGATAACCGGAAGTCCCTGAAGGTCTTCCATATAAGGTATGGTTGGTATTATATTATTATAATCGGGAATAAACTTTGTATGCACGCCCGACTTCTCGCAGGCTGCCACAATCTGCTCCAGATTGGCATATTCCTTTATGCTCAGCGTAATTGCGATTTCATCCAGTGTATTGGAAGCTAAGAATGTCTCCAGATGGTCCGTGGGGCCCAGGACCTGAACCTTCCTGTATGCATATCCCGGTACCTGATGGTCATCCAGGATTCCCTGGACATGATACCCCCACTCCGGATTCACACTGACCCTGTCAATGAATCCCTCTGCCGCACGGCTGTAACCGATAAGCAGGACATGTTTCTGGTTGTATCCATTGGTCCGCAGGGAACGCAGGAACAGCCGTATGCACATCCGCTCTGTTTCCATCAGGATAATGTTGGAAACAAAAAATGCCAGCAGCATCCTGGTGGAAAAATATTCATTATGCTGGATGAACCTTCGCGCTCCGAACAGCACGAACGTAAAAATCATCAGGCCAATGACGTTGGCTTTACAGATATTGGCAAATTCTGAACGCCGTCCTTGTATCCGTTTGGGTACATACAGATGGAAACTGGCATACAGAACCAGATAAACCGGCACTATGAACACAAGCGCCATAAAATATATCTGAGGTTTCAGCACCCCGACGTCCACCGGCAGTACCTTGCCGCTGACCACAATGAACCATGCCAGGGCATAGGCTGCGGACGTGACCAAAATATCCAGCAGGATGTGAAGGCGGTTCAGCCTTTTCTGGTTATCTTTTATCATTGTATATCACCTTGGTTTCTCAGGGATTCCCCTTAATACCGTAAATATCGTTGTTATTATACATGATAAAACGGCATTATTCTATAACATTTCTCTTAATTTCGAAAAACTTCATAATTTGGCCAGCTGCCTGGCCGTGAACTCATAAATATAAATCAGGGTGCCTGTAAACAATTCCCATTCAATGGCCAGATAATTGCGCAGGTTCCGGGAACAATAGGGCACCTTCCTGCATTTTCCCACGGTTGCAATGCCCTCCATCAGACCATCCACATAGTCCTTAGCAAAGCCCTGTTTCCTGAAAAACAGATACTTAAGGCCCACACCCGCCAGAATAGGAACCAGGTTCACGGCCAGCTGGATTGCGGGCATGTTCTTGTAATTCAGGTAAACACTATTGCGGGCAGCCAGACGGACCTTAAAGGAATTATACTTAGAACCGCTGGTGCCGCTTCCCACATGATAAACCACTGCGGAGGGGCAGTAGATATTATCATATCCCGCAATCCTGGCCCGGTATCCCACATCCAGATCCTCCAGATAGGCAAAATGCATTTCATCAAACAATCCTATCTCCTGAAATACTTCCCTGCGGTAAATGGCCGCGCCCGCGCAGGCGGAAAAGATGCGGCACGCCTTGTTATAACCGGAGGAAGGACGTCCCACGCCCCTTTGGTATGCCCAGCCGAGGAGGCTGTACATATCACCGGCGTCATCCATCAGTTCCTTATGATACAGCTGTATCATCTTGCAGCTAACGGAAAATATCCTGGGTGAGCGCTCTATGGCCTTAATCATTTCCCCCACATAGTGGCAGTCCGGCTCCGTATCATTGTTCAAAAGAATGACGTAGGGGGTGGAAGCCGCGCGGATTCCACGGTTCACGGCTCCGGAAAACCCGGTGTTGCTGTCCAGGAAAATGGCCGGGATATCATGTTCCTTAAGCCATTCCACGCTTCCGTCCGTGGAACCGTTGTCCACCACCAGGACCTGGAAATCCCTGCATATCTGAAGCTCCAGCGACTTAAAACACGGCTCCATGAAAGCCAGCCCGTTGTAATTAGGTATGACGATGGTCGCCTTCTTATGGTTCCCCTTAGGGTTGTTTATGGTGCAGCTCATATAAACTCTACTTATCCTCCGGAGCAAACTGCTCATAAATCTTAAGGTCGTATGGTTCCCCTATCTTTTCCTTTTGCAGGTCCCTGAGGGCAAAGTTGGATTTGCGCAGGGTCAGGTTGGGATTATAATAGGGATCCCCCTTCCTGATGATATCCGGCCACTTTTTAATAAAAACAGCGACTTCCCGGTTGAACCGTTCCACCTTCTCAGGCGTATCTTCCAGTCCCCTGGACTTGGATTCATAATGGTAAAAGCATGCATAGGGCGCATATACTACCAGTTTCCCCAGAGCCCTTACTTTCATGCAGTAATCTATGTCATTAAATGCCACTGCCAGTTCTTCGCTCAATCCGCCCACCGCATCAAACACGGACTTTTTCGTCATCAGGCATGCAGCTGTCACAGCGCTGTAGTCCTGGGCGCACATGGCCCTGTGGAAATAACTGTTTTCCGCCTTATGAAGGCCGATGAACGTGTGTCCTGCAATGCCGCCAAAGCCAATCACAACGCCTGCATGCTGGATGGTGTCATCCTCATACAGAAGCCTGGCTCCAGCAATCCCCACGTCCTCCCGCTGACAGAATCCAAGCATTTCCTGAATGCTGTCCGGGTTTATAAGCTCTGTGTCATTATTCAGGAGGAGAAGGTATTCGCCCTTTGCAAAGCCGGCCCCAAAGTTATTGATAGCGGAATAATTAAAGCCCTTTTCCCATGTCACTACATGGAAATTGCTGTGCATCTCCTGCATTTTCCCGTAATATTCAAAGGTTTCCTTTTCCCTGCTGTTATTCTCCACCACAATGAATTCCAGGTTCCGGTAGGATGATTTTCCCATCAGCGACTGAACGCACACGTCCAGGTCCGCAATGTGGTCCTTATTGGGGATGATGACAGATACAAGGGGTTGTGACTGAAGTTTGAAAACAGTATGGTAAATGCCGTAATCCACGCCTTTTTCCACCCGCTCCGCCTGGATTCCCATGCGCTCATAGTGGGCCATGATGGCCCTGGAGCCGGCCTCAAAGGCATACATCTTGCTTTCCGGATTGCTGGCAGTGGAGTCCTGGTGGCATCTCCAGTGGTACAGCACCTTGGGAATATGGTAAACCTCCCTGGCTGCTTCCGTGCACCGGAATATGAAATCATAATCTTGAGCGCCGTCAAACTCCTGGCGGAATCCCCCGACCTTCTCAAGCAGGTCCTTCCTGACCACGAAAAGATGGCAGATATAATTCACGCTGGTAAGCAGGTCCGGGTTAAAGTCCGGCTTGAAATGCGGGTCAAACAAAGCCTTTCCGTCCATGTCCAGCTTGTCCTCATCCGAGTATATGACCTGGCAGCCAGGATGTTCATGAATGGCTTTTACCACCTCATAAAAAGCATGGGGAGGAAGGGTATCATCATGGTCGGCCAGAATCACGAAATCACCCCTGGCCATATCCAGGGCAGCATTGGTATTGCCTGCAATCCCCCGGTTACTTCCCAAAATCTCATAGCGGATGCGCTTATCCCTGTCCGCGTATTTCTTAAGGACGCGCTCCAGCCCCTGTCCCCTGGGGCTGCCGTCCGCAATGCATATCTCCCAGTTGGTGTATGTCTGGTCCACAATGGAATCCAGCATTTCCCTGAGATAACGCTCCGGCGTCTTATAGGCAGGTATCACCACGGACAACAGGGGTTCAAAATCAAATATCTTCTGGCGCTGCGCTGCCAGTTCCTCATCCGTGGGCCTGGTAAGGTCATACCACTCGCTGTAATCATAGTCATTGTCAATTCCCTGAAGCTTGTGCTTGGATTTGAGTACCAGGGCCTTAAGGCCGTGCTCTTTCCAAAAATCCATGGCCACATGGACTGTCTCCATGTTCATAAGGTCCTTAATCTTCTCTAACCGCTTATGTGCCACGCTGGCCCTCTTTGCAACCAGTTCCTCATTGAACTTGATCCTGGCCTGCTTCCCCTCGCACCGTATCAGCAGATAGTAGCTTTTCCCCCGCTCATAAGGAAACTGGATATCAAAACCAAACTCCCTGTCATGGACCGCCTTATAATATATCTGGCTTACATCATCCCTCCGGGTGGAAACATGTCTGAATTTAACAGGCTGGCGCTTCCCGTCCTCCACCCGGAAGGTGGCGCGGCTTTCCGGCGACCTGCCGATGGCCCATCCGTTCAGTGTGATGGAGTTTTCCCTGATGCGCACAACATCAATCTTATATTTCATGCTTCTGCACCGCCTTTATCTTCTTCGCCGGCATTTTTGACATCCACATCCTTGTCAAAATTAATCCGCTCTTCCTCAATGACCAGCGGGCGCTTCATCACCCTCTGGTTAATACTCATGATGTATTCGCCTAAAAATCCAATGAAAAACAGCTGCACGGAGCCAAGGAACAGCATCCCAATCAGCATGGGCGCCATGCCTGCCGGGAAACGGTCCCACCATATCAGTTTCATTACCAGGTACACCAGGGCCACAATCATGCTTATGACAGCGCAGATGCTTCCGAATATGGTTGCCAGGCGCAGGCCTGCCTTAGTATAGGAAGTAACGCTGAGCATGGCTGCGTCATACAGGCGGTAAAAGTTATTATGGGTCTTGCCCGCCCGGCGTTTGGGCTGCTCATAAGGGATTTCCTTGCGCCTGTATCCCAGTTCGGCCACAATCCCGCGAAGGAACGGCGTGGGATCGTCCAGTTTCCTTAAAACCTCCACAAACTCCCTGTCATAAAGCCCTGAACCTGTAAAATGTTCAATCTGCTCCACATCCGACAGTTTTTTGATTGTCTTATAATAACAGCTTCTGAGCCAGTACATCATACGGTTCTCTTTGCTGCTGGTCTTGATGCCGATGACAATCTTATATCCCTTTTCCCATTCATGGACATACTTTGGGATCATCTCCACCGGGTCCTGGAAATCTGCCACCATTTCAATAACGCAGTCGCCCGTCACCTGAAGCATACCGTAATACGGCGAATTGAACTGGCCGAAATTACGTGCATTAAGAATCGCCTTAATCCTTGGATTGGCTGAACACAGGCCCCGGAGGATATCCCTTGTCCCATCCGTGGAATCATTATCAATAAATACCAGCTCATAATCGTACCGGGGCAGTTCACGTTCCATGATGTCCGTCACTGCCTTACTGATAGGGCCTACATTCTCCGCTTCATTATAACAGGGAATCAATACGCTGATTTTCTTCATGTCTTTCTACGCTTCTTCTTTCTCTATAGTCTCTTCAATGCCCTGACGGAACGTATACTGTTCCTTCCAGCCGCCCCGGGTCAGCCTGCACAGCCTGGAGATGTCCGGCCGGATGGAAAGCGCGCCTTCCTTTGCCTGGACAAATGTGCCGTACTCCAGCTCGCCTTTGTATCCCACAATCTCATGGATTTCCTCCACAAAGGAGCGCAGGGGCCTTGTATCCGAACCAGCTATGTTCACAATATAGCTGCAAGGCTCCCCGTCCGGCCTTCCATGCCTGTATAACTCATATACTGCCTGTACCGCATCCTCAATATACATGAAATTCCACTGATGCAGGCAGGCGCTTAAGGATACCTTTTTGTCCTGCCTCAAATCCCGGACCAATGTGGAGATAATGGACCAGGAATGGTCCCCGTAACCATATACGCTGAAAAACCGCAGATGGAAATAATTCAGCCCCAGCTTCCTGCAAAGGGGGGCTGCCTTCTGATAGAACTCCCATTTGGCCCTGCCGTACTGGTTAATGGGGTGACATTCCACATCCTCCCGCATCACGCCGTCCACGGCGCCGTACTCCACCCTGGAGCCGGCGTCCATGAACATACCGCACCCCAGCCTGGCAGCCGTGCGCACACATTCCAGGGAACCGGACACATTGCGGGCCTGTACTTCAGGCGAATCAATTTCCTCCCGGTTCACCCCGCCCCAGGCTAGATGGAAAAATGCGTCTGCATGGCCAATGGCCGGTATGCAGTCCTCTACGTGTTCCAGGCCGCAGTCCACAACTTTAAGATTTTCATGCACAGGAAGGGCCGCCCTGTTTTTAGAGCCCGGGCGCACCAGGGCGTAAACAATTGCCCCCCGCTCCAGGAAGCACCTGGCCAGGTTGCTTCCGATAAATCCGGTGGCGCCAGTCATGACAATCCTGGCGCCGGAGGAGTCCGGCTGCACTTCATCTGCTGGCTGCACTTCAGTATCCGGCTGCACTCCATTGCCCGGACTCACTTCAGCATCCGGCCACACTCCATCGCCTGGACTCACTTCAGTATCCGGCTGTACTCCATCGCCTGGACGCACTTCAGTATCCGGCCGCACCCCATCGCCTGGACTCACTTCAGTATCCGGCTGTTCTCCATCGCCTGGACTCACTTCAGTATCCGGCTGTTCTCCATCGCCTGGCTGCACTCCAATATCCGTCCACATCACATCCATCGTCCTCCCTGCAACATTTCCATCGTCCATCCAGATCCTTATACCAGCTCCAGGTGGTTTGAGCGCATGGCCCTTATTTCCACGTTCTTGCCGAACTTGTCCCGTATGCTGGCCGCAATCTCATCCGTGTAGCCCGGGGCCGTGATTACGATGGCATCCACCGGATTGTCCATGAAGTAATCCGGCGGCACAATAGGAAGATGGGAAGAAGGTGCAAACTTACCATGCTTAAACGGTGCGGAATCTATGATATACCGGGCCTTTTCCCCCAGCTTCGTGGTGGCTGCCAGGGTAAAGCCCTGATGGCTGGCCCCCCATATGGCCACCTTCTTATTCCATGCTTCCAGATACTTCATGTATCCTTCCATCTCCCTGCGGAGATTCACATAACATTCCAACAGGTTGTCCGTATCCATCTGAGGGCGTTTCCTCACAATCACGGACAGGGTATCCCTGTTAATGACCTCACACTCTTCCACAAGGAACCCGTTGCGTTCCAGAAGAGGGGTCAGGGTTTCAAATGTATAATAAGCAATATGGTCCCGGATCAGTTCATAATAGCTGCTGTGGTCCATGATATATTCAAAGCTCGGTACCGTAATCAGGCCTACCGCGTCATCCTCCAGATTGCGGTAGATGGCCTGCAGCATGGTTCCCGGATCCGGCTGGTGTTCCAGGAAATTAAAGGACAGGAACGCATCGTAGAGACCATCCGGGAACCGGGTATCCTCTGTCTCCGTGAACCCCTGGGTCACGTTCAGTCCCTGGGCCCTGGCAAGCTCCACCAGATGGGCGTCGTGTTCAATCCCGTGGGCCTCTACCGGGAATTCTGATAATACTTTCAGGAACTCTCCCTGGCCGCAGCCCACCTCAATGAACTTCTTTCCTTCCAGATCATAATTCTTAATCAGGTTCCTGTACTGGTACCTGCGCAGTTCCACCATGGTTTTAGAAAAACCGCCTGCCCGGATTACATCCCTGTAATATTCCACGGGTTCGCAGTCAAACTGAACCAGTCCGCAGCCCATGCACTGACACAGATCCAGCGTAAGCCCCTGGTCATCCGCAAGCCCATTGGCATCCGGCATATGCTGGGCACAGGCCGGCATATTATCTAACGTAAGTAACGGCGTCTCCCATAACGGGGCACCGCAGGCAATGCATCGTTTCATACGTCTGTCTCCTTTAATACCTTAATTTAAGCATTTCCCTGATTCCATCCCCAAAGGATACTTCCTGCCTGAAACCTGCCGCCCTTGTAAGCTTGCTGATATCCGGCATCAGGGACACCACCCCTTCTGCATTGGGCAGGCGCTTTCCATATTCATACGTGCCTTTCCCTCCACAGAGACCATGGAGTTCTTCTATATATTCTTTTAAGGGCCTGGTATCTTCCCCTGCCACATTATACACGCCAGCGGGGGCTTTGGCAAGCAAAAGGCCTGCCAAAGCCCTGGCCGCATCCGTTATATACAGGAAATTCCACATTTGGGTACAGGCGCCCATCTCCATATGGCCGCCCCTCAGAAACGTATCGATACAGGTAGAAACCAGGGACCAGGGATGATCCCCGGGACCATATACGCTGAAAATCCTTGCATGGATATAGGTGATGCCCAGCCTTTCCGCTTCCTCTGAAGCCCGCCTGCATACCTCAAGCTTATCCTTGCCATACTCTGATACAGGACTGCATACGCCATCCTCTTTCATGACCGTACGATATATGCCGTACTCGGCCTGGGAACCGCTGAACAGGAACCGGGTGCATCCAATGGCTGCCGCTGTCCTCAGGCTTTCCAGGGCATAACCGATATTGCGGGCCTGCAGCTGCGGGTTCTGGCGGTTGGCGCTGCCCGCGCCTTCCCAGCCCAGGTGAAGCCATGCATCCGCACCCCTGGCCGCTCCGGATCCGCCAGCCCCATCTGTCCGGCCTGCCAGGACCAGCGGATCCGCCAGATCCCCGATATGATCCAGCCCGCAGGTCAGGATACGGATTCCCTTCCTTCCTTCCAGCTTCTTCCTCCCCGGTGAATCAGGGCGCGCCACGGCAAGCACCTCATGACCGCCGTGAAGCAGATCCTCTATAACCGCCAGCCCGATAAAGCTGGTGGCTCCGGTCACAACTATCCGCATAATCCTTCACTCCTGCTGTTCATTTTACAGACCGGAATCCGTTATTCCGGATAAAAATCCATTGTTCCGGACCAGAATCCGTGGATTCCTGTTATTCCCTGACCCTTGGGATAATCATATTCCCATCCATCTCTTCCTCAGGAAGGAATGGGGACAGGTCCTCTAGGGGCGGGGACACCATGGTGCCGTCCGGCAGTCTCTTGGCCGATGATTTGGGTTCAAAGTTCTGGTCCATGGAGACAAACACCTCACAAATCACCGGTCCTTCCATGTCAAGCGTCTCCTCCACTGCCCGGGCCAGCTGGCTGTTATGCCTTGCCGCCCTGTATGGGTATCCATAAACCCCGGCCAGTTTTTCAAGGCATGGGAAACTCAAATCCCCGCTGTCCACGCCGATTCCCACCAGCGGCTCCCCAAAGAAGTTCTTCTGGGTCTGGCGGATGGAATGATAACCGCCGTTATTAATCACGAAAATCTTTATATTCATCCTGTGATGGATGATGGTCTGCAGCTCCTGAATGTTCATCTGAAGGCTGCCGTCCCCTGTAACCAGTATCAGGTCGTCCCCGGTCTTATCGCTTCCCATGCTGTAGCATTGGTTTTTCCTGGAGGCGGCCCAGGCCCCAATGGCTGCAGGCAAATCATATCCCATGGCTGCGATGGCTGAATTGGAGATAAAACGCTGTCCCTTCTTAAGCACATACGCGTGTCCGCCCACCACACAGGCAGACCCATTACCTACCACGGTAATCTGGCCTTCCTTCAGGCGGCTGCTTACTTCCTTAATAAATGCATATACATTGACCGGCTCCTCATCCCCATGTTCAAAATGCTTTGGCAGGACAACGGGATAGCGTTCCTTCCACATGGCGCAGGTCTGACTCCAGTTCATTTCCCTAAGGCCTTTTCCCCCATCAAATATCTGCTTTCTGCCAGGACGGCTCAGGCTCTCAGGAAGCCGGTCCGCCTCTGCCGCAAGCACATCATCCAGGGCAAGATCAAGCTGCTCCAGCAGATCCTTTGCATCTGCATGGACAGGCATGTCTGCATGGATGGACGGTTTTTTCAGCTCCTCTTCGTCAATGTCATTGACAATAACAAATGCCTCCCTTGCCCAGGTCTTATAATTATACCCAACCTGCCGGATGCTTAAGCGGCTTCCTATGGACAGCACCAGATCGCTGTTCTGGATGGCGAAGTTGCCAGGCCTGTCCCCCATATTGCCGGCCCGGCCCACGTACAGGGGGTGGGCGTCATACATACAGTCCTCACTGTCCCATCCTGTAATGACCGGAATCCCAAGCTTCTCCGCCACATCCATGAATATCCCATGGGCGCCCGCAATACGGATGCCATTCCCCGCATTGATGACCGGACGGGCGGCCTTTCTTATCCTGTCAATAATCTCCTGTGCAACAGATGGCTTTACTTTGCCCGGAAGCACCTGGCGGTGTTCTCCATGGCCGGCCTGGTCCTGAAGGATCTTGTGGCTGTGGCCGTCCCCACAGGCGGCCTCTGCGCTCCCAGCGCCGCCCTGTGCAGGCTCCATGGTCCCGGCCTTTGCCCAGCCGTCCCCGCCAGCCTCATAATCCGCAGAATCAAATCCCACCAATTCCTCTTCTTCCACAAATGCGCCCTGGACATTCAGCGGGATATCCAGCCAGCATGGTCCCGGACGGCCTGACCTGGCAAGATACAATGCCTTTTCCAGGCAGTAACGGATACGCATGGGGTCGATTACCATCTCAGAATACTTGGTCATACAGTCAATGGATCTGCAGATATCAAATTCCTGGTCGCCCATGGCCCTGATCCCCACCCCTGAGAAACGCGCCGTGGTGTCATAACGCACCTGGCCCGACAGCACCAGCATGGGAATGGAATCCAGCCATCCTCCCACCACTCCGGTAATGGCATTGGTCCCCCCTGGCCCCGTGGTGACACAAAGGGCGGCAATCCTGTTGTGGATCCTCGCATAAGCCTCCGCCCCCATGGCGCTGGCCTGCTCGTGGTGGTTGTAGATACAGTGCAGCCCTTCCTGGTGGCCCAGGGCATCGTTCAGGTGCATGGCGCCTCCCCCGGTCACCATGAACGCCTGGCAGATTCCTGCCTCCACCAGTCTGGCTGCTATATAATTGGAAATCTTGATTTTCATCCTGCGGTCTCCCTCCCTGTTCTTAATCCCATTGCTGCAAAAATGTACATATATCGAGAGTATAGCATAAAACAGGGGAAAATAATACTAAATTTCTCTTACGATAAGGCATGCATAATAAAGAAGAAAGGGGTCTCCCCCCTGCCCCCAGCGGATTCCAGAACTTCCAGCAACCATCACTATCATTCCACATATTTGTCCGCTATAATGAACCATGTAATGCAACGACGGATTTTCGGCCACAGACAAACACACATATCAAAAAGGAGAGATTCAATATTATGAAAAAACAGACTAAAGTTCTGGCTGTATTATCCACTGCAATGCTGATGGCAGCAGTAACCCCTGCTTTCTTACCAACAACCGCTTCCACTGCTTTCGCTAAAAGCGTGGGCTGGACAGAGGAAAACGGAAACTGGTATTACTATGATTCCTATGGTGATGCGGTAACCGATACCTGGAAGAAAAACGGCGATGACTGGTATTACCTGGATTCCGACGGAGTCCGCGCCTCCAACATGCAGATTGATGAGTATTACGTAGGAGAAGACGGAAAACGTGTGAGCATGAAATGGGTTTCCGTAGAGAATGAAGATTTCTGGAATGAGGATGACGCACAGGAGCATCTGTACTATTATTACGGAAGGGACGGCAAGGCCCTGACCTCCAAGTGGGCATCCATTAACGGCCAGTGGTACTATTTTAACGAAGACAGTATCATGCAGACCGGTTCCATTACAGTTGACGGCTTCAATTATTATCTGGGTGAGGACGGCAGCAGAAAAACAGGATGGGTTCTTCTGGAAGATGAAACCGATGATCCTGAATACCTTGAGTCATGGTTCTTCTTTGACAATACAGGAAAAAGGGTTGAAAATGAAATAGACAAGAAGATAAACGGCGACTACTATACATTTGTAGACGGACGCATGCAGACAGGATGGTTCAAGCTTCCTGCATCCGAGACAGCATCTGGGGAAAATGCAGCAGAGGCAACCCCTTCAGAGGCAACTCCCGCGCAGACAGAGGTAACTGTAGCAGGTTATCAGTACTATGATGAAGACGGCAAGCGCGCTGACGGCTGGAGAACCATTGAAGGCGTTGAAGGCATCAGCGAAGAGGCAGAACTCTACCGCTTCTACTTTAAGAAAGGCCAGCCTTACCATGCAGAAAAGGGCCTGGAGCTGTTCACCATTGATTCCAGGAAGTATGCATTTAACACAAAGGGTGAAATGCAGACCGGCAAGCAGGTAGTTAACATTGATAATGGTTCCATTGCCAACTTCTACTTTGACGAGGAAGGCGTGATGAAGACCGGTAAGCAGTCCATCTATGATGAGGACTTAGGCGAGGTACAGAACTGGTACTTCCACACAGACGGTTCCAGAAAGGGACAGGGTTACCACGGCATCAAGGATAACGTGCTGTACGTATACGGATTGCGTCAGGAAGCCGACAAGGACCTGCGCTTTGCCCCTGTAACCTTAGATGACAAGCAGTACCTGGTAAATGCCAACGGCACCGTGCAGAAGGCAGGATCCTCCTCCAAGTCCACAGCAAAACCAGAGCTGGGCAATGGCTTCAAAGACTTCAAAGACGAAAACGATAAAATCTGGACCGTAAACACCGAAGGTGTAATCCAGTAAGAAAAGAGACTGCCATCATCCGTTCACTATAAGGCATCCCATATACACGGCAGACTAGCTAATCAGTCTGCCGTTTTTTTGTGCATTTTGCCGAAATTACACTATTTATACAAAAAAGTGGTATATTTTCCCTTCTGAAACGCTATCTATATTATTAAGACTGTATCAGGAGAGGACGATTATGAGAGAACTTGCTGTATTTTACTGCCCCAAATGCGGGCATTATGCTTATTACCAGACCTCCCGGCATCCGCAATGCCCAAAGTGCGGCTGTGAAGAGGCAATGTATATGGTACGGATGCATTACACGGAATTCATGCGGATGTCCTGTGATGAGCGGGATGAATTCCTTTCAAAGGAGATACTGAAAACCAATCCCTCCCTTGTGGAGCGGCTGACCGCCCCGCATAAACGTTACAACAGCCGTGAAATCATTGCGGAAATGAACAATGTAATCATGAACCTGGACACGGAAAACAAAATCCTGAACGATACGGTAAAATGGATGCACGATACCATCTGGGACCTGATGCACGAAAAGCGGGCACAGGCCCGGGATGAAGCGGCGGCCACGGATGTGGGGGATGAGGCTGCGGATGCGGATGTAGGGGATTAGACTGCGGCTACAGATATGGCAGATGGTTCTCCGGCTGTTTATGTGGTGGATGCGGCTATGGTTGCGGATATTGGGAATCAGGCTGCGGATACTGATGTGGCGCTTGGCCCCCGGCTGCTGATATGGAAGACAAACCAGCTGGTAAGATAGGACAGGTGAATAAAAAACAAGAAAAATTTTCAAACTTTTTATATCAATTGTATGAATCGTGCGTTATAATAATATATATAACAACTTATTCATACATTTATACTCTTTGAGTTGGAAAGGAGTGGAACTATGAGCCATAAGATTATCACCATAGCCCGTCAGTTCGGAAGCGGAGGACACGAAGCAGCCCAAAGGCTGTCAGACCTATTGGGGATTCCTCTCTATGACAGGAACCTGGTGGAGATGGCCGCCGAAAAGATGGGACAATCTCCTGTCAGCGTGGAAAAGGTTGATGAATCCGCCCTCTCTACCTTCTTAGCCAACTATCAGATTCCAAAGGAACCTAATTCCGTTACCGGATATGGACTTTCCCTGAATGACAGTACTTATGTAACCCAGACCATTATCATAGAAGCCCTGGTGAAAAAGGGGCCATGCATCATCGTGGGGCGGTGCGGTGATTATGTACTCCGCAATTATCCGGATTTGATTGACGTGTTCATCTGCGCTTCCATGGAAGACCGGGTACGCCGTATCATGGAACGCTATAATTTCTCCGAAAAGGATGCGGTTGCTGCCATCAAGTCCACGGACCGCCGCAGGAAGAACTATTACGAAAACTACACCAAACGCAAATGGGGCAGCATTGATTCCCATCAGATGCTTCTCAATATAAGCCGCCTTGGTATGGACAGGACGGTACAGATGATTAAAGATATGTATGAGGCTGGATGATCATCATTTAATCGAGTAGGAGGAATTTCTCTTGAGAAATTCCGACCTCTCACACCACCGTGCG
>ERZ894236.1690-NODE-1690-length-14002-cov-117.596_pt1 | contig 14002 bp, 11 predicted proteins | sample MGYA00380297_ERZ894236 | MGnify/ENA primary metagenome ERZ894236 (study PRJEB32331, sample SAMN06328420) | human gut metagenome | biome: human gut microbiome; feature: stool | host: Homo sapiens | collected 2014-08-04 ... | reverse complement strand
CAAACCGTGACCACTTCTGGAAGTTTGCTGACAGCGAACTGGCTCCTGAATTCCTCATGGAACCTCATGACAACGGACTTGGCGTAAGAGGCCTGTACTACGGCGAGGAAGGCTTCCGTCACTTCTTCACAGTTAAGGAGGTTAAGGGCTTAGACGACTTAAAGGGCATGAAGCTGCGTGTGTCCAATGACCCGATTATGAACGGTATGGTAGAAGGCCTTGGCGCAAGCCCAACGGTTGTTTCCTTCAACGAACTGTACTCCGCGCTTCAGACCGGTGTTGTGGACGGTGCTGAGCAGCCAATCGCTAATTACAAGTCCAACGCATTCCAGGAAGTTGCTCCAAACCTGATTCTGGACGGCCATACACTGGGCGCAATCCAGGTTATCATCACGGATGAAGCTTGGGATAAGCTGACAGAAGAGCAGCAGAACATCCTGGTGGAAGCCGGCAAGGTTGCATCTCAGTTCAACAGAACTATTTCCGAGGATAAGGAAAATGAGGTTCTTGATGCTTTGAAGGCTGAGGGTGTCAACGTGGTTGAGGTTCCTGATATCAAGCCATGGCAGGATGCTTGTAAAGACATCATCGAGTCTTCTACAAAGGACCAGGCTGAACTGTATCAGCAGATTCTTGACATGAACAAATAATAAACGGCAATCAGACAGGCACAGGGCAAATGAATAAACTCTGTGCCTGTAGTTCTTGAAAGGGGAATCAATATGCCTGTAATATTTCAAAAGATTGATAAAATCAGGCCTGCATATGATATGACATACAGGGCCGTACTGTTCCTTTGCAAGCTGCTTCTGGTAGTGGATATCCTTATCACAAGCATGGCTGTGGCAGGAAGGTACATTTCGTTCATTCCCGACCCTGCGTGGAGTGAAGAGGTTGTTCTGACCTGTATGTCCTATATGGCAGTGCTTTCGGCAGCTCTTGCCATCAGAAGGGGCGCCCATATACGCATGACCGCGTTTGACCGGTATCTGCCCCCCAAGCTGGTAAGAAGCCTGGATATCATCGCTGACTTGGCAGTGCTTGTGCTTGCAGTCATTATGATTACGGTGGGCTGGAAGTATGCCACGGGAATCGGCTCAAAGGGTACATATGTGAGCATGCCTAAGGTCTCCAGGTTCTGGATGTATTTCCCGGTGCCTCTGGCCGGCGTGGCCATGCTGGTTTTCGAAGTAGAGGCATTATATAATCATGTTAAGAGCTTCTTTGTAAAGGAGGGGATGGAGTAATGGATGCAAATAGCATGGCAATTCTGGTTTTGCTGGGCAGTTTCTTCCTGATGGTATTCCTGCGTTTTCCCATCGCCTATGCGGTGGCGCTTTCATCTGTGTTCTGCCTTCTGTTCCAGGGACATAACCTGACCACCATCTGCCAGCAGATGGTAAAGGGCATCAGCTCCTTCAGCCTGATGGCAGTTCCTTTCTTTATCACCATGGGATGCCTGATGGGTTCAGGCGGTATTTCCGAAAAGCTGATTGCACTGGCCAATGCATGTGTTGGCTGGATGCGGGGCGGCATGGCAATGGTTAATATTGTCGCTTCCTACTTCTTTGGCGGTATCTCAGGTTCCGCATCAGCAGATACGGCTTCCCTTGGCTCCATCCTGATTCCCATGATGGTGGACCAGGGATACGATGACGATTTCTCAACAGCTGTAACCATTACCTCATCCTGTGAGGGACTGCTGGTGCCTCCCAGCCACAATATGGTCATCTATGCCACCACGGCAGGCGGCATCTCCGTGGGAAGCCTTTTCCTGGCAGGATATATTCCTGGAGCACTGCTGGCCGTAACGCTGATGATAGGATCCTATATCATTTCCGTTAAGCGCAATTACCCGAAGGGCGAGAAGTTCAGCATCATCAACCTGATTAAGCAGCTGAGTGTTTCCTTCTGGGCACTGGCAGCTGTGCTGATAGTTGTATTTGGCGTGGTAGGCGGCGTGTTTACGGCCACAGAGTCCGCAGCGGTTGCTGTTATCTACAGCCTGATTGTCAGCGTGTTTATCTACAAGGGACTGGACTGGAAGGGAGTCTGGAGAGTACTTGGAGACAGCGTGGACACCCTGTCTATCGTAATGATTCTGATTGCCACATCCAGTATTTTCGGATACTGCCTGACCCAGCTGCATGTGCCTGATCTGGCTGCCAGCGCAATCACAGGCATGACCAATAACCCCATTCTTCTGGCCCTGCTGCTGAACCTGATTCTTCTGGTACTTGGATGTATCATGGATATGGCGCCAATCATCCTGATTGCAACCCCCATCCTGCTTCCCATCGCAACATCCATCGGTCTGGACCCGATTCAGTTTGGTATCATGGTAGTGCTTAACTGCGGTATCGGACTTCTGACACCTCCTGTTGGTGCAGTTCTTTTCATTGGCTCTGCGGTTTCCAAGGTGCCTATGGAGCGGGTGGTTAAGGCTACGCTTCCATTCTACCTGTGTATGATTATTACTCTGCTGCTGATTACCTTTATTCCGTCTGTCAGCATGTGGCTTCCATCTGTACTGGCCCATTAATTACTGGATACGGGAAAATGGTTTTTCGTGTTATAATGAAATCTCAGAGTGGCGGCCCTGTCGCCACTCTGTTAAGATTCAGGACATCCGCACAAGGAGCATATGAATGAGATACACATACACATACAGGACAACGGCGCGGGATTTATGGCAGCTTTCCATGTATTATATATACGGTTCTCTGGCAGGACTTTGCAATATCATATTTACAGTGGCGGCCTTTGCACTGGGATTTTCCAGGTGGGACCAGGCGCAGGGACTCATGAGGTGCCTCATCGTTCTGGGTTGCTGCCTTTTTACAGTCATTCAGCCGCTGATGATTTATGCCAAGGCAAAAAAACAGGCGGCGGGGATTACCCAGGACACCCAGGTTACCATTGACGACAATGGGCTTCACATTCGGGTGGGAAATGATACATCAGATTTGCCGTGGAAGTCTGTGAAACGGATATCCAGGAAACCTGCCATGATTATCGTATTCAGCGATACCACCCATGGATTTGTATTTACAAACCGTGTGCTTGGAAATGAGAAAGAAGAATTTTACCGTTATGCCGCCTCAAAGGTGGAAGGCAGGACTGTGCATAATTAAAGGAAAGGCCTGCCTTGACCGGGTCTGGTAACTGGGGTATGATATATCCGAAGGGAGGGACGGCTGCTTGAGAAAAAATATGATTTACCTGATGGCCTGCGCCGCTGTCATGATTCTGGCCGCATCCTGCGCAGGCAGCGGTAAGGACGGTACGGCACAGAAGACAGTTCCGGAGTTCGTCCTGACATATGCTGAGAATCAGGCGGAGGATTATCCCACCACCCAGGGAGCTTATAAATTTGCAGAGCTGGTATATGAAAAGACCGGGGGCAGGGTGGAGATACAGGTCAATGCCGGCGGTGTTCTCGGAGACGAGAAAACGGTTATTGAACAGCTGCAGTTTGGCGGTGTAGATTTTGCCAGGGTATCCCTGTCGCCCCTTGCCGAGTTCGTGCCCAAGCTGAATGTACTTCAGATGCCCTATCTGTATACGGGGCGGGAGCACATGTGGAAGGTGCTGGAGGGGCCGATTGGCACGGATTTCATGAATTCCTTCGGCGGTTCCAGCCTGGTGCCGCTGTCCTGGTATGATGCGGGCGCCCGTAATTTCTACAGTACGGCCAGGCCCATTGAGTCCCTGGACGACATGAAGGGACTTAAAATCAGGGTCCAGGAATCTGAACTGATGATGGATACGATTCAGGCTCTGGGGGCCGCGCCGGTGCCCATGGCTTTTGGGGATGTATATTCAGGCCTGCAGACAGGGGTGATAGACGGGGCCGAGAACAACTGGCCTTCTTATGAGTCCACCAGGCATTATGAGGTGGCCAAATATTTCACCCTGGACGAACACAACAGGGTTCCGGAGCTTCAGCTGGCAGCCCAGTCCACCTGGGATAAGCTGCCGGAGGAATACAGGAACATTATACGGGACTGTGCCCAGGAATCGGCTCTGTATGAGCGTGAATTGTGGGCTGAGCGTGAGAAGACCTCAGAAGACAGGGTCAGGAGAGCAGGCTGCGTGGTGACGGAACTGGATGCCAGGGAAAAAGAACGGTTCCAGGAAGCCGCGGCCCCTATGTACGAAAAATACTGTTCTGAATATGTGGATATCATTGACGATATCATGGATGCGGGAAGACAGTGACAGGATTTGGATAAAATATGGAATAGAATATTGAGTAAAAATAAGACCATGGTTCCGTGCAGGGAGTCATGGTCTTATTATTGAATTGATATTTTACAGATAGACTCAGATAAGTGTCAGCCCAGGGGTACGATGGTGACGTTATCTCCCGAGCCGTTATCAGGCGCCGGTGCCTGTGATGCCTGAGTAGGCGCCGGTGCCTGTGATGCCTGAGTGGGCGCCGGTGCCTGTGATGCCTGAGTGTGCGCCGGTGCCTGTGATGCCTGAGTGTGCGATGGTGCCTGCGGGGCGGCGGGAGACAGGGCAGCCGTTGTTGCCGCAGTTGATTCCTGCGCCTTGGTGGTTTCTGCGGCCTTAGTGGTCTCTTTGGCTTTAGTGGATTCCTTGGCATTGGCGGAATCCTTGGCCTTGGTGGATTCCTTGGCCTTGGTGGATTCCTTGGCTTTGGTGGAATCCTTGGCCTTGGTGGATTCCTTGGCTTTGGTGGATTCCTTGGCTTTGGTGGATTCCTTGGCCTTGGTGGATTCCTTGGCTTTACTGGTTTCCTTATCCGTGCCGGATCCCTTGGAGCCTCTGCCATTAGTGCCGTTGGTGCCGTCTGAGGGGAATTCCGTGTCACGGTTGCTGAGGTCTAAGCCGTCCTTCAGGCTGGTATAGGAGCTCTTTATGGTATTGCCCGCGTAATCCTCCACAAACACCACAAGGGTCTGGGTATCCATGGGGAAGGTGATCTCTCCGGATTCTTTATTAATATGGCTGGGTTTGACGGTCTTTTCATCTTCATCCGTGGCATAGACAGCATCAAAGTTAATACCTGACTGGCTGTCCTCCGCCGTGATGGTAAGGATTCCTTTTTCCATCACATAGTCTTCCTGAATGGTAGGTGCCATATCGTCCAGGGCTTGAATGGTGTCAGACAGTCTGGCAGACATTCCGTTCCAGCCCTTCACATATATCTGCAGGGTCCCGTTGTTGGTCAGGGTAGCTGTGTAGACTCCCTTTTCCTTTTCCATTTCAAGGGGCTGGGATTCCATGGTGACGCTCATCTCGCGTATAGGGAGAAGGGAACGTATGCGGATGGATATATCTACGCTGCGGTAATCCCTGGTGTCAGACGCATCATACTCTATCTTGGGTGTGGATGTGGCCAGGATGAATATGACCAGATTGATTAAAATAAAGGGAAGTATGTAGAATACCAGGGTATGCAGTTTTCTGTTATCGTTCCATGAACGTTTATTATAGGTGTTGCGTTTACTGCTCCTGCCGCGGTTGCCGCCGTAAGAACCGGAAGCACGTTCGCTGCGGGGAGCCGAATATGACGAATGACGATCCATGAATTATCCTCCTTAAGTATTGCGGAAAAAATACTTCTATAGCATATCAGAAATTCTCTTTTCTTACAAGTTTAACTTGGAAAATGGCAAAGATTCAACAATACCCTTCAAAATGCCGGCTGAATATGGTATGATAGGTATGATTCCTGACATCAAAAGGAGAGGTACATAAGGAATATAAATAGTGCTATCACAGAAGGAGTTAGACCTATGATTGGAGAAGCGGCTGCGTTTGCAGATAAAGCACACAAGGGAGCTTTCAGAAAGGGCACGAAGATTCCGTACATCACGCATCCCATGGAGACGGCAGTGATTGTGTCCGCCTTTACGGATGATGAGGAAATCATTGCGGCAGCCCTGCTCCATGATGTTATGGAGGATGCAGGAGTTACCAGGGAAGAACTGGAGGACGCGTTTGGTCCCAGGGTAGCGGATCTGGTAGTGGATGAGAGCGAAGATAAAAGCCGCAGCTGGCAGGAGCGAAAGACCCGTACGGTCAGGCATCTCTGCACGGCTTCCAGGGAGATTAAGATACTGGCTCTGGGGGACAAGCTCAGCAATATGCGCTGTACGGCCAGAGATTATCTGGTGGTGGGCGATGCCATATGGCAGCGGTTTAACGAGAAGGATAAGCGGAAGCATGCCCGGTATTATTGGGGGATAGCCCATGCTCTGAAGGAGTTGGAGGACCACCTGTATTTCAAGGAATATGTGATGTTATGCAGGACCGTGTTCGGAGAGGATGTCATTTCCTCAAATAAAGATAAGATGCAAGGAGAATGTGAATGATCAGATGTGGGAAAAAGTCAAAGATTCTGGCTGCTGTTGTGGCAGCCGGAATTATTTTAAGTATGCAGGGAATGACGGCATTGGCCGGAAGCACGGGGGTAGGTGCGGCAAAGTCGGCCCAGACAGGGCCGGGAGTGGCAGCACAGACCGATAGCCAGGCAGGCCAGCCGGAGGGTCAGGCGGTACAGCCGGAGGGGCAGGCGGTACAGCCGGAGGGGCAGGCAGCTCAGCCGGACGGCCAGCCAGCCCAGCCGGAGGGCCAGGAGCCCCTCCAGGTAAACTACAGCGCTTTCATATTGCAGCAGGGATGGAGCGCGGCCACGGCTGACAACAATATGTGTTCGGCCCCGGTCAACTCGTGGGTCACGGCCATAAGGGCCAATCTGATTAATATTCCGGCCGGTACGCAGGTGGGCATACGCTATCAGGTGAATCTGAGCGGTTCCGGATGGCTCTCCTGGGCAGAGGACGGAGCTGAGACAGGCGGCGCGGAAGGCGTCATGCCTCTGGAGTCCATACGCATGGAACTGACTGGCGGCGGAGCAGCCGGATATGATTTATACTATAAAGTACTTCAGAACGGATCCTGGACGGACTGGGCAGCCAATGGCGCATCCGCCGGACAGGAGGGTGCAGGTCTCAGGGTGGACGGCATACGTGCTTCCATCACGGCTAAGGGTGCAGGGATTCCCGCGGACCCGGTGGTTTCCCATGGGATTGACCCGTCCAGGCCCATGATTGCCCTCACATTTGACGACGGACCTAAGACATCAGTGACCAGCCGGATACTGGACAGCCTGCAGGCCAATGGAGGAAGGGCAACTTTCTTCATGCTGGGCTCCAATGTTAATGCAAATGCAGGCGTCATCAAGCGGATGGCGGACCAGGGATGCGAGGTTGCCAACCACACCCATGACCACAAATATCTGACTAAAATCGGTGCGGAGGGAATCGTAAGCCAGGTGGGTGCCACCAACCAGAAGATCCAGGCTGTCTGCGGCGTATCACCTGTCCTCATGCGCCCGCCGGGCGGATATATCGATGCAGCGTCCCTCAACGTGCTGGGCTCCATGGGTATGCCGGCCATCATGTGGTCCATTGATACCAGAGACTGGCAGCACAGGAATGCACAGAGGACCATTGACACCGTGCTGAGCCAGGTAAAGGATGGGGATATCATACTGATGCATGATATCTACAGTACGACAGCAGATGCGGCGGTGGTGCTGATTCCGGAGCTGACAGCACGGGGATATCAGCTGGTGACAGTAAGCGAGCTGGCGGCCTACAGGGGAGGAATTGCTCCCGGACACAAGTACAGCCAGTTCAGATGAGGAGAATAATATGGGAATTGCCCTTGATTCTTGTTCTCAGGTTATGTATAATAAGACCACAGATTGTTTTCTTCAGACATCTGGCTGTGCATCAGCACAGAGACGAGGTTTCCTTCTGAAACCCGTGATTCCCATTTTAGCAGGCGGTTTTCATTTATGCACCTTGACATATACATATGATTTGTATTCTGTTTTCCTACAGTTTGTAAAATGGCAGATAGCCGGGAGGAATGCTTATGGCAGATAGAGGGAAAAGAATACCGTTGGAAAAACGGATAAATATAAGGGGGAAAATAGGCAGGGCTGTATTTGCTGTGACTGCCGTGACGGCAGCTGTTTTCTGGCTGTCAGGCAGTGCGCTGGCCATGCCGCAACAGGAACCGGAGGAAGGGGAACGATACGGCCCAGAGCTTCGGATTACCCGGAACGTGGAGACGGCAGAGGATGGGGAATTCCAGGAACCCTCTGACCGGTATTGGGACGGCGATGGAAAGGAGTACAGGCTGGATTACTGGGAGATACTGACGATTCCGGGACAGGATGTCAGCCAGCGTCTGGAACGGAGGATGGTGTATACCGGTGTGGAAGGAGCTGAAGAGATTCCCGAGTCTATTTCCCTGGAAGAGGATGTATCGGGAAATCAGGCAGAGGGAACCCTGTTCCTGAAGGAAAGCCGGATTGTAAGGGAGGAATGGCAGGATGGATTTACGGCACCTGTCACCTTCCACGCCTATGGCGCGGATGAATATCATGGAGGTTCCCTGGTCATACCGGGGGATGCGGTCTTAGAGACCTGCGTGTCCATGGGAGGGCAGCTGCTGGAGTTTATGGGGCTGTCTCCTCTGGAGTACCGCATACTCTCCGCAGACTGGTCAGGGGAGTCATACGAGGATGAGGAGGGAAGAATGTGCCGCCAGGCCATGGTCTGGGGCCAAAAGCTCCTAAGAGACTATGAGGCCGCATATGAGGGGGAAGTCAGCTGGACAGAACCGGAAACACATGAACTGGAAATGGTTTACAGGCAGGTTTCCCCGGTTTCTCCCGTCTCTCCGGAAGCGGCTCAAGTGGCAGACCATGTACCTGTACCGGAGGTTCAGGGTGAAGGCAGGGAGGGAAATCTCTGGTACTGGGTACGCAGCGGTTTTGTCATAACAGTTGGGGCGGGGCTCATAGGCATAAGCGTGGGACTGCTGGCCCTTTTGGCAGTGTGGTACAGGCAGAACCGGCGGGAACACCGAAGAAGATGCCTGCCCCGCATAAAAGGTTGAGCCCTATGGCTCAGGTATGATATACTTCACATAATAAGGGAGGGATAAGCTCCCGTAAGAAAAGGAGAACAGATATGACAAATCCTGTGTATGACAAGCTGAGAAACTGCTATTACAGCATAAAGGATAAGATTCCCTTTGAACCTAAGGTGGCCCTGGTGCTGGGATCCGGCCTTGGCGACTATGCAGAGCAGTTGGAAATCCAGGCAACCATTGATTACCGTGATATAGAGGGATTTCCTGTATCTACGGTACCCGGCCATAAGGGCAGGTTTGTGTTCGCCCGCATAAATGAGGTTCCGGCAGTGCTGATGCAGGGACGGGTTCACTATTATGAGGGCTATCCCATGTCAGATGTGGTCCTTCCTGTTCGGCTTATGAAGCTCATGGGGGCGGAAATCCTCTTTCTGACCAATGCGGCGGGCGGAGTGAATTATGATTATGGGGCAGGGGATTTTATGCTCATTAAGGACCAGATATCCTGCTTTGTCCCCTCCCCGCTCATCGGGCCGAATCTGGAGGAGCTGGGACCAAGGTTCCCGGATATGAGCCACATATACGATGAGGACCTGAGGGACATCATCCGTTCAACTGCTTTTGAGCTTGGAATCAGGATACAGGAGGGGGTATATGTACAGCTCACAGGACCTGCCTATGAAAGTCCGTATGAGGTAAAGATGTGCAGGATACTGGGCGGGGATGCAGTGGGCATGAGTACGGCCTGCGAGGCAGTGGCGGCCAATCACATGGGCATGAAGATATGCGGTATTTCCTGTATATCCAATCTGGCCTGCGGTATGACAGACGCGCCTTTGTCCCACAGGGAGGTCCAGGAGGCATCGGATAAAATGGCTCCCCTCTTCAGAAAACTGGTATCAGAGTCCATCAAAAAAATGGTGAGTATTTAAATTTTATGAAAAATTAAAGAAAAAGTCATAGTAAAATAGTGTTTTTCGTAGTAATATGTAACGTGGACGACGGCAGGGGGAATATGCTGCCCGTCCTGGCATATCATATGACATAGCATGATTTAGAAAAGAGGAGATTATTATGAAGAGACACTATTTGGCAGTTGCAGTCCTGGCGCTTGCATTGGGGATGACAGCTTGTTCTTCCGGCAATAAAGAAACTACAGCGGCCACAACTACTACAGCAGCACAGACTGAGACAGAGAAATCAGCAGACGCAGAAGATGATATGGAACTGGAGTACTTCTATGGTTTCGTGGGAGAGGTAGCTGATAAGGTGGTTACCGTTAAGGACGACGCAGGCAAGGAAGCGAAGTTTGATGTATCTGAGGCCAAGATTGAAGGTGCGGATGCCATTGGAGAAGGTGATGAGGTAGAGATTGCATATGCAGGAGAGCTTTCCGCAGACACAACCAAGGCAAAGTCAGTGGACATCGTTACATCTGCCGCGGCAGAGGCAGCGGAAGAAGCAGCCGCTGAGGAGGATGCCATTGTCACGGGAACCATAGAGAAGGCAGACGACAATACCCTGACCCTGACCACGGACGAGGGTACATATACCTTTAACACCAAGATCGCACAGAAGGTATCAAAGGACGGCATCAAGTCCGGCGTACAGGCGGATGTGACCTACTACGGGGACCTGGAAGACGATACCGACAAACCGGTGGCAACCAAAATTGTGACTGAGGATGCCATGGATTCAGAAGACGCTAAAATCAATACCCTTTCCGGCAAGGTGGCAGAAGTTGGGGCGGATTATGTGGTCATCGACACAGTGGACCCTGAGAATACCCTGTTTACCTTCCTGGGAAAAGAAGGCATGTTTGACAAACTGAAGATAGGGGATACTGCAACCATTATCTACAAGGGTACCCTTACGGACAAGACAATCACAGCTACCGGCGTGAAGTAAAGATTATGCGGCTGGCCGCGGCCACAGATAAATGACGTCTGTGCCGCGGCATTTTTATTTAAAAAAATTAGCACTCGACCCTTGACAGTGCTGATAACATGTGTTATAGTACGACTAGAACAAAGGCGACAAAGCACAATTCCGTAGGCCGCTGCTCCCGGAGGATTCACACAGGCAATCTGGTCAGAGGCGGCAGAGAAGAAAGGGGAATGGGCAATGAATATTAATAAATTTACTCAGAAGTCAATGGAAGCAGTCCAGAACTGTGAGAAGCTGGCATATGAATACGGAAACCAGCAGATTGATGAGCAGCACCTTCTGTACAGCCTGCTGACCCTGGAGGACAGCCTGATTCTTAAGCTGATTACAAAGATGGGGATACAGGGAGATATGTTCTCCAACGAGGCAAAGCAGGCAGTGGAGCGTCTGCCCAAGGTAAGCGGCAGCGGCCAGCTTTACATCAGCAGTGATTTGAATAAGGTGCTCATAAGCGGCGAGGACGAGGCAAAGGCCATGGGTGACGAATATGTATCCGTGGAGCATTTGTTCCTGTCTCTTTTAAAGCATCCGAATAAGGATATTAAGGCGTTATTTAAGTTATATAACATAACCCGGGAGACATTCCTTCAGTCACTCTCTACTGTAAGGGGCAACCAGAGGGTGGTCAGCGATAATCCTGAGGCGACTTATGACACATTAGCCAAATACGGATATGACCTGGTGGAGCGGGCCAGGGACCAGAAGCTGGACCCGGTAATCGGCCGTGACAGCGAGATCCGTAATGTTATCCGCATCCTCTCCCGTAAGACGAAGAATAACCCTGTGCTCATCGGTGAGCCTGGCGTGGGCAAAACAGCCGTGGTGGAAGGCCTGGCCCAGAGAATCGTGCGGGGGGATGTTCCGGACGGATTGAAGGATAAGAAGCTGTTTGCCTTGGATATGGGCGCCCTGGTGGCAGGAGCCAAGTACAGAGGTGAATTTGAGGAACGTCTGAAGGCTGTGCTGGAAGAGGTGAAAAAGAGCGACGGGCAGATTATTCTGTTCATCGATGAGCTGCATACCATTGTGGGGGCAGGCAAGACAGAGGGTTCCATGGATGCGGGCAATATGTTAAAGCCCATGCTGGCCAGGGGAGAACTCCACTGTATCGGCGCCACCACCCTCAATGAGTACCGCCAGTATATAGAGAAGGACGCGGCGCTGGAGCGAAGATTCCAGCCGGTGATGGTGGATGAACCCACGGTGGAGGATACCATATCCATACTGAGGGGGCTTAAGGAGCGCTATGAGGTGTTCCATGGAGTGAAGATAACAGACTCTGCTCTGGTGAGCGCTGCCACCTTGTCCGACCGGTATATTACCGACCGTTTCCTGCCGGATAAGGCCATTGACCTTGTGGATGAAGCCTGCGCCATGATTAAGACAGAGATGGATACCATGCCTGCGGAGCTGGATGAGATGTCCAGGAAAATCATGCAGATGGAGATAGAAGAAGCAGCCCTTAAGAAGGAGACAGACCGTCTGAGCCAGGACCGTCTGGCTGACCTCCAGAAGGAGCTGGCTGAGCTTCACGATGAGTTTGCGTCCAGGAAGGCCCAGTGGGAGAATGAGAAGGCCAGTGTGGACCGCCTCTCCGCCCTCAGGGAAGAGATAGAGAGCGTAAACAGGGAGATTCAGGACGCACAGCAGAAGTATGACCTGAATAAGGCGGCGGAACTGCAGTATGGCAGGCTGCCGGAGCTTCAAAAGGAGCTGCAGGCGGAAGAGGAACGCATCCGGAATGAGGACTTAAGCCTTGTGAGGGAGAGCGTATCAGAGGATGAGATTGCAAGAATCGTATCCAAATGGACCGGAATCCCGGTTGCCAAGCTGACAGAGAGCGAGAGAAGCAAGACCCTGCATCTGGATGAGGTTCTTCACAAACGTGTGGTGGGCCAGGATGAAGGCGTGCAGCTGGTGACCCAGTCCATCATCCGTTCCAAGGCAGGCATCAAGGACCCCACCAAGCCAATTGGCTCCTTCCTGTTCCTGGGGCCCACCGGCGTAGGTAAGACGGAGCTGGCCAAAGCCCTTGCAGAGGCATTGTTTGACGACGAATCCAACATGGTGCGGATTGACATGAGTGAGTACATGGAGAAACATTCCGTGTCACGTCTTATCGGAGCGCCTCCGGGATACGTGGGATATGACGAGGGAGGACAGCTGACAGAGGCCGTGCGCCGCAAACCATACAGCGTGGTACTGTTTGACGAGGTGGAGAAGGCCCATCCGGATGTGTTCAACGTACTCTTACAGGTACTGGACGATGGACGTATCACGGATTCCCAGGGCAGGACCGTGGACTTTAAGAATACCATCATTATCCTGACCTCCAACATCGGATCCCAGTATTTGCTGGAGGGAATTGATGAAAACGGAAACATCAGGCCGGAGGTGGAAAACGCGGTGATGAATGAGCTTCGCGCCCATTTCAGGCCGGAGTTTTTAAACCGTTTGGATGAAACCATACTCTTCAAGCCGTTAACCAGGGAGGATATCGGAAGAATCGTGGATCTCTGTGTGGCTGACCTGAATAAACGTCTGGCTGACAGGGAACTGACCATAGAGCTGACAGCGGGAGCCAAGGAATTCGTTACGGATAAGGGATATGACCCGGCATACGGTGCCCGTCCCCTGAAGCGTTATCTCCAGAAGAATGTGGAGACCCTGGCAGCAAGAATCATACTGGGTGACGGAGTCCGTGAAGGAAGCACCATTGTCATAGATGTGGATGAGGACAAAACAAGGCTGATTGCATATGTGGAATGATTTTAGATAAGTATATAATGAAGATACAGGTGAGGGAGGGAATCTGCGTAAACAGGTTCTTTCCCTTATTTTTTCCATAAAATAGGAGGTATTTTTCAGAATACTTCTAATAGAGAAACATAATTCAATCAACTTCCGGTGATGACGAAAAAAGTAGGGAAAATACCCTAACTTTATGTTGAAAACGTTACTTGCAGGTGATATAATCGTTTCTGCTGAAAGCCGGAGTACCTATAGCAGGAATAGGACTAGATGTAGGGTATTTGATGTTAATTGAATCAATATGAGGTAATAGAAAGCAGGTAGAAATTGTGAGTACCATTCCGAAAGACCCAGTTATTTTGCTGAGTTATGTAAACAC
>ERZ894236.1672-NODE-1672-length-14210-cov-24.6697_pt1 | contig 14210 bp, 13 predicted proteins | sample MGYA00380297_ERZ894236 | MGnify/ENA primary metagenome ERZ894236 (study PRJEB32331, sample SAMN06328420) | human gut metagenome | biome: human gut microbiome; feature: stool | host: Homo sapiens | collected 2014-08-04 ... | reverse complement strand
TGGAATAGCAGTTCCGCAGTAGCGGAACTGGCATTCCGTTTGAGCGTAATTTGCATAAAAGGCCCTCCTATGATTTTTATTTTATCATAGAAGAACCTTATAAATCCTATTTTACAGAAAAAGTTTCACACTCTCCAGAAAAAGTTTCACACTCTCGGAATGGGACGTCATTCCGGTAAAGATTGTAAAATTTTGATTGTCTGCTCCATGCCACTTTGAATATCGTACTTAGCTTGCCATCCAAGCTTCTTAATTTTGCTTCCATCAAGTCTTGCCTTGGTAGCTGTACTATAACCTGCTTTCTCTGTTTCATCAGGGATTTCAAATACTACTTTCTTTCCAGCAACATTTGCAATGGCTGCGGCTAAATCTTTCAACATAATATCTGAATTCTGATCTGCAATATTGTATGCTTCGCCGTTTTCACCGCAAAGTAACACATATAATAATCCTGCAACGGCATCACTTACATATGTGTAAGAGTAATACTGTGTTCCTGTACTCTTCAGTACAATATCCTCTCCAGCAATTCCTTTACGGATAAACTGCGATATTGCCTTTGTATCTGTCATTAACATTGTCGGTCCATAGGAACGAGTAAAACGTGGGATGACTACATCAAGATTCTTCTGTTTCTTATAGGCCTGACACAATGATTCACCACAACGCTTGCTCTCTGGATATCCTGCACGCATTGTATTAGAATCAATATAACCACAATAATGCTCATCAAACAGTTCTATATCTCCACGATTCTCACCATAAACCTCATTGGAAGAAGCAAATGCAAATCTTGTTGCTTTATGATTTACGGCAAAATCAAGCATGTTGTAGGTTCCTATAATATTAGTAGTAACTGTACCAATCGGATCGGTTGCGTATGCAACAGGGTGAGTATTACTTGCCATATGAATTACATAGTCAACCGTTTCAGCACCTAGCAGCAATGGTGTATTGACATTATGCGAAATAAACTCAAACTTATCTGAATCCCAATATGTATAAAATCTATCTTTAGCCTTATCAATATTTCGACCAATGCCGTATATTTTACAATTCAATCCTGTTTCATTCTTCTTCATGATGACATCAATAAAACAGCTTGCAATTAAGCCCGTTGCACCAGAAATCAAAATAGATTTGTTCTGGAACTTCTCCCAGGGTAAATCTAACCTGGCAACATACAGAACATCATCTATATATAGCTTATTTTCTATTACTTTCATACCTTCTCCTTATTTTAACCAAGTATCTTTGTCAGCTTTAAGATAAGCCTTAAACATTTCAAGATCATCCTTTGTAGTGAGTTTAATATTTTTGTCTGATCCTGCAGCAAAGTGAAGTGTAACCCCAAGTTCAACCATCATTGTATTTGTGTAATGAGATCCGTAAATACCAACCTCTCTTTCAAAAGCCTCATGGTACTTTTTGTCTAATAAATCAAATCTATAGGCCTGTGGAGTGGAGACTCTTTTTAATGTTTCTCGGGGAATAAACTTTGTAGTAGTACTTTCGTCATCGGCATTAACAACAAAAATCTGCTCATTGTAAGGCATGGAAGTTACTGCATTTCCATACTGATTGCATTTACTAATTACATCTGTAAGTACCGATGGCTCAACTAATGGACGAATACCATCATGAATAATAATGTTATCATCTGGATTTGCTTTTCCCTCAAGATTGAAAACACCATTACGGATTGATTCCTGTCCAGTTTTACCACCGGAAATAACCCATTTCAGTTTGTCAATATTAAACTGTTTTGCATAAGCCCAAAGAATATCGTGCCATCCATCGATACACACAACTTCTATTACATCTACCTGTGGATGCCGCTGAAATGACTCCAATGTATAAATAAGAACCGGCTTATCATACACGTTTATAAACTGTTTTGGGATATCCTGCCCCATGCGACTTCCTGATCCACCGGCAATAATAATTGCTATATTACTCATATTTTTTCGCTCCTTAATTAATCCAATTTTTGTATATCCCTCCAAATATCAACATAACTAGATTTAATATTGTCAAAAAACTTTTCAATAGCTTTTGAGAACACAGTTTTTCTTTTATTATTGAAAAATCTATTTTGAATCACTTCCTCAATTAAATCCATACATGTTTGAATATCTTTTGATATTAATCCATCAAAGTATCGCTCTATATCCATCAAAAAACCAACATCAGCATTTTTAAATATTTCAACATCAGGTATATATAATATCGTTGGAACATTCCTATAAATACTGTCCAATATCGCTGATGAGTAGTCCGATACTAAACAAGAAACATGATTATATAATATATTAACATCAAATTCTGGGCTCAAAAACAAGACATTATCGCCCCCATCAATACCTGTGTAGTCAAAATCTGATGCGGAATGAGGTTTTTCAATCCATAAAACATTATTTTCCTTTATATATTGTAAAAATTTTACATCTGATAAAGGATGAATGTAATCCGTATACTCGCTTCTAAACGTCGGAAGATATAAAATTGATGTATTATACTTAACAATTATATCTACTACTTCTTTTTCGTAATTTAGATATCTTAAACATGGACAATTTCTAGGGTAGCATGATACAAAGAATCTTGAGTCTAATCGTTTCATGCATGTTTGATTAATCCATACATCGTACTGACTAGTGCAGAGAACATATGATTCATGCCAACAACCTTGAGATAATAAACTGGCTATCTTTGAACCATGAAAAAAGCTATTCTTTTGTGCGCTTTTTTTTGTATCATTTGAAGCAGCTCCTACTGCTTTGAATCCAACACCATGCCATAGTTGAATTTTTTTTGCTCCAAAGGAATATTTTGTATCAATATCCGCCTTAAACTTAATCTGATCGTAAGCCATGTTGCAAATCACGTGTGTTGCTGCCTTCAAATGCCATTTCTTACTTTCATCGGTACCGATCAAACAAGATTGGTATCCCATTTCGTTTAGCATTTGATTGACACCTTGGTCTCTAGTAGCCCATACGACATTTGTTAGTCCTAATAACTCCTTGTTCTCATGCAGGTATTGAAACAAAAAACGCGAATTATCTGCAAACTTTGTCCCCATCCAAGCTCCAACAATGATTGTACCTTTATCTCTTTTATTAAAAAATGTATATATTGCTGTAGCAATATTTAGTTTAAGATAATCCAATTTACTCATTATAATATCACCTTTGTTTTCTATTACCGGTATAACTCATGTTACATACTATATAATAAACATCTTCTACTACAATAAGTCTTATCTACTCAATGACATTATTCTTTCTATTTTTTCATTATTACCCCACACGGCTTTTGAATCATACGGTCTGTCTGGGAACTTTCCATACTCAAGTTTAATATCGTAGTTATTTTCTTTGATGAAACGCTCTACTCTATCTGCAAGTTTTTCAGGTCTTCCAGAGCATATGTTAATAATACCATTCACTTCATGTTGAGTTACTACGGCCGCAACCTGCTCACAAAAAGCATTATAATCAATAAAATCAAACTGGTTTAAGCCCATCGTGAAAGGGAATGTTTTCTTCCCTTCCTCTACTGCTGCAGTAATTTTAGAGAAGATAGACGACCCATATTTTGAATTCCCCACAATATAATAGCCTCTAAGCCACTGAAAATTCTTTCCATTTTGTTTACAATACACTCTTGCAACTTCTCTTAATGCGTTTTTGGAAATACCATAGAAACTTTCTGGTTTACAAGCTGTATTCTCATCGATACTTCCTTCAAAGAAACCTATTTCATGCATACTGCCCATTGTTGAAATTGTCTTTACTTCGCTCTTTGCCATTTTTTTTAAGAATTCATAATGCTTAGGTAAATCAATAATATGTGCATCAGAATAATGAACAAATCCATCCCTCCATGCCAGATGAAGCAGAACATCTGGCTGCTGAAAATACTCATATGGATCCTCAATTTCAAATAGATTACATGCTATTTTAACAGCACGAGAATCAATACTTTGTACTGCAAAATCAGTCGCTACTACTTCATATCCTCTCTCTAAAATGGCCTTTACAATACCTTGTCCCAAATATCCATTCGCTCCTGTTACTAATATTTTCATAATTAAAGCTTCGCCTCCTCTAAATATCTCCCAACAACATCCTGCCATATGAGTATTTTTGTAGCAGATTTACCGACCAAATTAATACTTTTCATTTTATCATTCTCCTCTCAGCTTCTTTCTAATGGTATTAATAAACCCATACGATTTGTTCAACCATACAAGAAGATAACTGCCAAACAGCAATAAAAATGTCCACCTTATGTACCATAATAAATTAAATATCAATGCTATAGAACCTACACATAACAGAGCAAATGAATAAATACCAATTTTTTTAATATTAAATATCGAACAACCATGAACTCTTATTGACAAATAATAATGAATACAAAAATACAAACCGTATATTATTAGCGTAGTATAAGCCGCAGCTATTGGTCCAAATAATTTTACACCTATATAATTCATAGCAACATTCAAACCAGCCGCGACGCACGTGCCTATTGCAATGTATTTTGTTTTTTCATAATAGTACTCAACCTGAGCTGGCAAATTATACAGAAACGCAAAATATCCTCCAACTAAAATTGGAATTAAATAGTTTATCCCATCTAAATAATCTTGAGTTCCTAAGATGAGTATCATTTCTCTAGATCCTAGCATCACACAGGATACAAAAAGCATCATTCCATATGCAAATTGATCTCCTCTTTTTCGAATAGATTCTGTATCTTTTACCGACATTCTTTCATAAAACCAAGGTTGCCATACTTGTTGTAGCGAGGTTGAAGCAACCAGTACAAGAGAACTGATATTGTACGAAAAACTATATATTCCTGCATTTTCAGCCCCAGTCATAGTTTTTATCATTATTCGATCAAATTGGTTTAAGATAACTTGAGAAACTCCATGTAATATTAATGGAGAACTAAATGAAATACCGAATTTCCAGTACTCCTTGTTAAACTTAAGCCCACCTAATTTAATAAAATATATACCTATAACAATTCCAATAACTATTATTGGCATCGCAGTACCAACAACACGAGCCAAGTATCTATCTGAGTTAAAAATGGTAAACATCAAAGCAATAGACAAAACAACATTGGCAATTACATTGATGAACGATACAATCAGAAAGTTTTTAAACTTATATTCCAAGCTAATATATGAATTGTAGAGTGTAACCAATGATACTGCATAGCTTTCTACTAAAAGTAAATTAAATACCCCCCTACTCATATCAAGGATTACAGAATAAAAAGGGTAAGTCAAATTAGCAATCAATATCAAAATAGCCGTGGAAATTATTCCTATTTGGACACAATTAGAAAGGTACTCATTAAAAGCTCCGTACTTAGTATACTTGTATTTAGCATTCTTTAAACTGGCATGGAGCGCCATTCCTACAATAATTGTAAAAATTGATTCATAAGCAGCATATGTATTAAAATTCCCATATTCAGTCGTAGACATAAGCCTAACGAAAATTGGTAATGTAATTAGCGAAATTCCTCTCAGCAAATAATTACCAATTGTATAACCCAATCCCGCTTTGACATACTTATTACCTAAAGCCATTTTTTCCCTCTCAAATCTATCGTTTTCTTTTAACATTATCATAAGCAACTGCAGATATAGCAATAATTACCACAGAGGATATACATATTCTTATTACTGAATTAAGATCATTCCTTATTCCATAAGCAATCTCACCGCATATATACACTAAAACAAGAAATGAATACGGTGACTCTTTCAATCTAACCTGTTTCAACTTCTCATTTATCTTACTCAAAATAACGCCAAATAAAAAAATAATCGGATAGATAAAATAGCCAAAATTATAATATCCTTCTGCAATGAACGAAGAGCCATATCCATAATTAGTTGTATTATAATACAAATGAGAAAAAGTAGAACTTGTTATAATAGTATATTTATCAAAAAAGCCAAACCTCAAGGGCGATGGTAAACATTGAAGAATACCTCCTATCCATGACTTTCCGTAAAAAAATTCTACTTCACTTGGACATTTATCTAACATATTGCTAACCGAAGTAAATGTTATTCCAGACTCCCATAAAGTCGGAGATAATCCAAATCCATCGGAAACCGCATTTCCCCAATCCATTCCAGTAAATCCATTTCGGGCTACTGAAACTATTGACAATGTTCCAATCATTACCAAGCCTATGATAATATATTTTTTAATATCTCTCCGCTTTAAGGGCTTAATCCAAATAACTTGAATCAAAAAGAGCGATATAAGAATCTTCAAAATATTGAATCTTGAACCTGTAAACAGATATAATATGGTATATACCGCAATAAGTATATAAGCTATATTTCTCCCCTTTTTACTTTTTGATGATATTAGTAATCCATAAACAGCTGGAAGGAAGAAATTTGATATCATTATCTGCAAAGGACTTACTCCCAACAACTCATAATAGTTGCTTTCATCTTCCAACCATCTTCTACCTAAATATCCATATGATTGGGTCATTGCAAACTGTGCTAATAAATACTTTATCGTTGGATAAACTGAAAGCAATAAAAAGCACAGCGAGACTACCTTCAATGCTCCTAATTTTCTCTGTAATGAATCGTCAGAATATTCGAAATTAGCACTCTGTATGTCATTGTACTTATAAAGTTCACTTTTGGATAGAAATCCAGCAGTCAGTAACAACATGCAATTGACTATAAGAAATGTAGCTTGGATTATTATTTCATCTGGTAGAATGCCATCTAATATTGAATATGTTTGCTCATTATATAAATATTGCGGATTGATAATCGCAATTATGTGCTGTCCATAATAAAAGAAAACCGACAAACATATCATAATAAAAACAACATTGGTAATCCCTTTATGATGAATACAACTACTTATCATCATAAAATACGCTGCCACGACAAAAATTAAGCTTAATCCTATTTTCCCGGTCAAATTAATAGGCAAAATCTGTATTAAAAATGCGACTCCCCAACCAAACATCGCAAATATAATCAACAACATTGATATTCGGTTAATTGATCGTATTTTCACCTTTTTACCTCCTTATATCACTATAGAATCTCTAAGACAAGTTAATTATTTCTGCGCATCTCTTATTCCCTCAAGATACCTATATTTATTCTTAGTATCCGGCTCTAAATAGCCACCTTCTGCCCATTCATTCCACGCAAAGATGAAAATCATATCATTTTTATACGTATTCCTTACATTGTCTATTTGTTGTCCTAAATACGTCTTGAATTTTTCTGGTGTCGACCCTATGCAAACCCGCCCTCGTTCCCCACGTCGCGGTGTATTGTCCCAGTCCACAAACATACCAGCTACAGATTTTTCATCTTCACCATGACGGCTAACAATTGCTTTACACAACTCATCATAGTCTTCAAAACTTAATCTTTGTTTAGTTAATTTAGCAGCAATATTGCTGCCAAAAACATTATCCATCTTTCCAGCAAAATTTCTAATTGAGGTTTTCAACTTAAGAACTGCGCTATTAGACCCCCCAGTATTTTGTACGTCATATCTAGCATAAGTTGGCTGGTATTCGATTCTATAATCGAATCTACTTTCATCCTTATCAGGAACTAGATAATATGACATCTGTTGATATGCAAAACACATCCCTGGAAATCCAACTTCCACTGCTAGTTCATTCCAATAATCCAACATTGCATTCAGGCAGCCACATATTTCAGGTCTATAAATAACAAACAAAGGTTTTCCATCTTCTTTTATGTAATTTTCATCTTGGAAAAACTTTAGGAGATAGTCAAAATGCTCTTTCCATTCTTTCTTATCCCCGTATCTTTGAGCAATCAATGTACTAGCATTCGCATCAGATTTCCATGCATTTGTCCAAGCTTCATTTGCCCAAGAAACACAATATGGAAAGTTAATTTTAGGATTAGTTAACATATTCTCCATTGGCTTTTGAAGGAGCATATGTCCATCAAACCAGTAATGGTAAAAACAAAATCCGTACACACCGTAGTTTTTCGCCAATTCTACTTGCCACTCCATTACGGAATTGTCCAAAAGATTATAGTAATTATTGTTTAATGGAACTCTGGGTTGGGCATGTCCGTCAAAAAGAGCCTTAGCTGCTTTCATGTTTGTCCACTCTGTAAATCCTCGCCCCCACCATTTATCATTTTCTGGAATAGTATGAAATTGCGGTAAATAAAATGCAATAATTCTCATTATTTATCCCTCCTCTATTTTTTAGTTATCCTTTGATTCAAAAGGATAACTATAATAATCTACGAGCTATCTTGTATAGGGTCATTTTGAAATCATCTCGGAGCCGAATTAAATCATTTATCTGAAAGTGACACTTTGGTATTTTTTTTACTGTGAACTCAGTATTTAACAAACCAACCCATGAATCAATACTATCCTCATCTAAAAATTGTTTTGCCTTTTTTCTTGCATTTACAGACATTTTTCTGCATAATATATCATCATTAGAAAGTCTAACAATTGCACTAGCAATATCCTTATCAGACTTACATAAATACCCAGTTTTTTCGTCATCTATCGTAGACACCAGGCCGTCATTCCTATATCTTGACACTATAGGTAACCCACCTGCTTGCATTTCGACCGCAGACATGCAAAAAGTTTCATCAAATCTAAAATAAGAAGGATTTACTACACCGACCCGAGCGTCTGAAATTAATTCTAAAATTTCATTCCAATTCTTGGAACCTACGAATCTCACTGATTTCTTATCATCTACCTTTTGCAGATACCAATTAATCAATAATTCATAAGCCCTGTCTGTAACCCCTATGCTACCTTTCTTAATTTTTGAGCCATAAACACTACTCCCGCCTATCACAATTAACTCAAGCGAAGGATCCATTCTATTGACAAGACTCCAAATCTTTATTAAGTTATGACATCCTTTGTTTGGAAATAAAGCACCAATATAAACTATCTTTTTACTATTTAATGATGTTGGTTTAATCCTGTTATAAAACGAAGTTGTAATGAAATTATTTATATATGTCGAAATGTTCTCATATCCTATGCCGTTCATATTCGCCATTTGATTCTCACTTACGCAAACAATCTGTGGTACATTTAAAGATTTAGATAATTTACTCCTCATTCTATAATCCAATGTATTATGTGCCCAAAAAATCAGTCTAATATTAGCCTCTGCAATTTTGTTATTATTTAATGTCCAACTACCTCCGTAGGCATTTAAAACCAGAGACTCAACACCTTCTTTTATGCAATAATTAATTATATCATCATGATTTTTTACTCTAATAATTTCAAACGCATCTTCACTTACATTAGACAGACAGTGCACCTTATATCCCCTATTTCGTAGTTTTTGCATTACCATTAAAAATAAATACTGTGTTCCACCTATACCAGGATTACCCTCTTCTAAATTGTTCAAATTAATTTTTTCTATATAACTACTCAACTCAATATAAAACGCAACATTCATTTTCTTACCACCCTACATATTACAATGCGCCTAACATATTTTGCAGCATTTAACAATCTTATAAACACATAAAACAATAAACTGATTTTCTTCTGTTGATACAATTCTTTCATATTAAGTATTAAACTTTCGTGCATAGCTTTTAAGTTTCCAGATAATCCCTCTGCACCAAACCCACGTTTTCCACCATCAAACACAACAACTTTATCTGGATGATAATAATAATTGTATTTGTCACATACTTTCATAAAGAACTGACCATCTTCACAATATCTTCTACTTTCATCATATCCGCCAATCTCTTCATATATTCTTCTTTTAAATATAACTGCTGATGTCTGAGGATACATTTTTATACATAATTCCTTAATGCTAGCTTTATGAAGTGAATCAATTGTTTTACCGAAAATTTTCAAATTACTATCTGTATGGTTACCACCAATAAAGTCTATATCCATATTGTTGCAAACAAGATTAAACTGTGTTTCAAGTTTATTAAATAACCACTCATCATCAGAATCACACAGTCCAATCCAAGAACATTTTGCTTCTTTCAGTCCAGCATTTCTGGCAGTAGATACTCCACCATTTACTTTATTAATTAAACGGATTGGTAACTCAACATTCTTTTTCATATAATTTGATACTAGTTCGGCAGTATTATCAGTCGAACCATCGTTTATAACCAAAATTTCTTTTATTAAGTCGCGCCTAGATTGTTGTTTAATCGAATTAAGTGCCCGAATTATGGTTCTTGACGCATTATATGCAGGAATAATTACCGATACCGAGAAATCGCTTACACTTTCACCCATTGTCCTGTCTCCTTGTCATAATGCTTAACTGCTTTTGCTGGAACACCGACAATAACTGAGTAATCAGGAAACTCTCCCCTTACAACAGCATTTGTTCCAACAACGCAATGTTTACCTAACTTGGTTCCAGCTTGAATAGCTGCACCAAACCCAATAAAACAGCCTTCCCCAATAGTTGTGGTATTGTATATAAATGGCTGATCCATGATGTGTTTTTCTACGTTTCGATACTCGTGATCAATATTCGTCACAAAAACATTACCAGAAATTGTTGTATCCCGACCAATAATTAGTTTTGTTTTCCCGGAAGTAATATGAAAATTCTGTGCTATAGAACATCCATCTTCAATTACTATTTCACCGCTATCATGTGTTTGCATTCTATTTCCAGGAAAAATTCTCACTCTATTACCAATAGAAATATTTTTTTTGCCTAATAAGCATATTGAGGGTCCCAAGTATGAACGTGACCCTACTTTTTTAAACATTGGTTTGAGTATAAAAAGTCGTGTTGCCCACCAAATTTTTCTAATTTCCATACTTTTTCACCTTTCCAATCCTAAAACTTCAAAAACCCAGCACTCTAACGAATACTTTTCATACACATCGTCAGAAATTTTGGTGTAATCTGAATTAAAAAATTCCTCATCAAGTACTGGATTTCCTCTATCAATAACGCAAATATTCTGCGCATTATAAAAATCATAGTTTACGATATCCTTATTTGTAGTAATAAACTTTTTTTTCATACCTAATATTTCAATAGTACGCATTGTTAATCCAGTCTGATTTGGATGCTGAATATCAACAACTGCTTTCGACATATTAACAATACTTGCTATTTCAGTACTTGGTTTCTTATGAAAATCAAAGTCTTTAACAGTTGTGCCTCTATATTCTCTTTTTGTGAGTTTATATACCATATATATAAAATTACTTTGTAAGTAGTGAAACCCATAATAACGAAGCCCTAATTTGTCGCACTGATCTTTAATTGGTTTTAGTATCTTGTATCTGTCTGAATGAATAGTTCCACAAAACGACACATCATATGTAAAATCAATCGATGTCTCTTTGGACTTAAACTCATCGGCGTAGAATAATGGTCGGAATTTGAATTCTGAATGTTTCAGACAATCTACTCTATCAAATGACGTTGCATAGTCAAAGTACTTAACTTTATCTAGAATATGTGGTATATTTTGAATTGAATCCCAAATGTGTAAACACATTTTTGCGTTAGGAAATGCTTTTTTCATATCAAGTAATATTTCTTCATCTGGCATATCGCACTTGATTATGAGAATGTAATCAAAGTTCTCTCCTTTATGATTTTCAAGTATATCTTCGTAATATTTTTTCGTCTTTTTTCTAAATATATATGGGTCTACTTTAAGCAATGCCCTTTCAAATGCCCTAGTTACAGAACGTTCGTCATAAAGTACTACATCAGCACCAAGAGACTTTAATTTCTCGCATATAATATTTTGATAATTAAAAAAGTACACAGCAAAGAGTAAAATTTTTTTACCCTTAAGTTGTTCTGCTCTATTCGTCATTACCTCTTATCTCCACTTTTTTTCTTCATTTCTCCAGTTCCACCTTCAACCACACCATCACTTCTAAGAACACTAAATATTGTTCCAAAAAAGCATCGGCAGTCAAAAAGGAAACCCATCTTCTGTACGTACTCTCCATCAAGCTTCGATTTCACATCAATCTCAAGCTCATCTCTACCATTAATCTGTGCCCAACCAGTCAGTCCTGGTACGCAACCATTCGCACCATACTTTGCTCTCTCCTCATATAGATCATCCTGATTCCACAGTGCCGGACGCGGTCCAATAATAGACATTTCACCTTTAAAGATATTGAAAATCTGTGGCAGTTCATCCAGACTTGTTTTTCTCAAGAATTTTCCCACCTTAGTTATGTACTGCTCGGGGTTAGTTAATAAATGTGTTGGTGTATCATGTGGCGTACACATCTTCATACTTCTATACTTCATAATCTGAAAGAACTGCTTCTCTCCGTTCTTATCCTGTGCGATTCTCTTTTGTCTAAAGAACACTGGCCCCGGGTCATCAACCTTAATTGCTATAGCAAGAATAAGCCAGACAGGCGAAAGAATGATAATACCAATACCACTCAGAACTACATCAATTATTCTTTTTATACAGTTCTTATACATTTCTCCAGACCTCTCCTAATTTGTTCATTCGATTTACTCCCTCATCTTTTCCTCAAAAGAAGCATCCTTATCCCACAGCCCTCTGAGGCGTTCTATACTCCGTGCAACTCCTTACCTTCATGCCCCTCGGTACTCTACTTCCTGCAGCAATTACTGCATTACAATCAATCTGGCTAAATTGTTCAACCACAGCATCATGGTTCACAACCGCCCCTGCACAAATGAAAGAGCCTTTTTTCAATTCCGCATTAGTACTAACTACTGCTCCTGCTTCAATCACACACCCAATACCAATCATCGCACTTTTACTCGCCACTGCTTTTGGGTGACTCAGAGTGATTGGTTTGTTTAATCTTTCTAAAATTTTTCCTCTGATTTCCGGATTACCTATAGCTACAATCGAGCCATCATATCTACATTTGATTTTTTCGATTTCATTTATCTTCGCTATTGCCTCCAGAGAGTTATCATTCAGGAAATCAATCTTCTTATATCCAATCATTTCAGCTATTTCTTTTACTAGCTGACCATAGTCTCCAGCTCCAATAATCAATAAGGATCTCACTGAACCATCCTCCATGTAAAACTAATATGTTATTTTTTTATACGAATAATAATTATATATAATTATTTTTGCTCATTTCTTTATTTTGTGTTATTCTTTATTAAGCAAAAATGCCCAATCAATACTGATAAGTTCTAAGTTAAAAAAGACGCAGCAAAACACCCACACCTTTTAGTCTGAACTTTGCCTACGCCTCCTTATAGAATTATGATTATGTACTCATCGATTCATCTGGATTAAATTTAACGAGTACCCAAGAAGCCATTACCGTACTTCCGGGCTCAAAAATTCAACTTTTACCGACTTTTTTTAAATCATGCGTAAGCAAATCCTCTAAAAACCCTTTATTTACGAGACATTCTTGATATGCCCCTATTATACTGCCAGCACCTCATCACCAGGCCCTACCCAGAAGCCTTAATGCCATCTCACCGCATGAAGTCTGACTATTTAGACAAACGCACTTCTTCACACCAACCCACTTAGCGATCTCTTTTTCCAGCTTTTTGGTTCTTGGTTCTATTGTGATCCAACCGCTTCTAAGAACGTCTGCTATCTCTGCAATTTCCTACTCGGTGATATCCGGCTGGCTAAATTGAACGTTATGCCTTTCCATGATTTTTTCTTCCTTTTCTTTTTATACTTACTTTTCTTCCAAGTCTCCCCTATCTATCTTTTCCACACCTTATGCGGTCTTTCTATCACATTTCATATGTTTTTAGCTTCTTCTCCAGCCTCTCGGCCTTTTCTTATCCACACTTTGTGTTGTTTTTATTTTTAGAGTGGCGGATGTCTACCCTGACGCTCCCATTTCAGGCATTTTAGTGAATTATTGCATATTTATTTGTTTTTTCTTAAATAGACGAGGAACTTGGACACTTACTTTCATTTTTCATAGATTGTCCTTCTCAGGAAATCTGATTAACATGCCAGTGCGTTGATATGCTCATCAGGTCTTCTGAAAATAGTATCCGGTCAGTACCTCATAAATTGACATAGTTTTCTGATTTTTTCTATATAAAAAATGGAACACAATATGTATCAAACTTATGTCTATTTTGCAAATTACGCTCAAACGGAATGCCAGTTCCGCTACTGCGGAACTGCTATTCCA
>ERZ894236.1670-NODE-1670-length-14215-cov-23.9618_pt1 | contig 14215 bp, 25 predicted proteins | sample MGYA00380297_ERZ894236 | MGnify/ENA primary metagenome ERZ894236 (study PRJEB32331, sample SAMN06328420) | human gut metagenome | biome: human gut microbiome; feature: stool | host: Homo sapiens | collected 2014-08-04 ... | reverse complement strand
CACGGCCATTTTTAGCAAACTGACCGCGCTTACCATATACCTTGTATTCTTCTACTCTGGGGTCATCAAAAGGCATCACCTGCGCCTGTACTACTTCCGTGTGCAGATACTCTGCCGTCTGCTCCAAGGCTGTTACCTGTGCATCTGTAAGAGCCTGTATGCAGCCCCAGTCCATCTTAATGATTGAATTTACATTGATCATACAATATCTAACCTCGTGTAATTTACGCTGCCATCCGGGTTCCTGGCTTTCATCCCTTGCAGGATGTTCCGGGTCTCCCCAAATACTGTGACTGTACCGCCGGAGATAACGGCAACAGCCGGGGCAATATCCCCCCGAAAGAGAGCTGTCCCGGAAAGCTGTATATATTTCTGTTCTTTATCAATGACAGTCTTCGCACTGTCCTGATAATTGCAGCGCAGGTCTCCCTCAAAAGCCACCTCTGGACCGCCATTCTCATTCAGTCCTTCGCTGTATATAGTTACATGGATGTCTGTCGTACAAGCCCATTCAGGCACCAAACATGGATACATAGACATCACCTCAACAATCTGCAGCACAAGCCTGTCTGGCAGAGCTGCTCATAGACGTCACGCCGCATGGGGATTCCTTTCTGTGTGGTTACATTCCACGATTCCCCGAATTGCATGGATACGCCATTGATACTGTATCCCTGCAGGATCATGTCGAAAATCTCCCTGTTTTGCCACTCAAAGTCTGCCTGCATACAGCACACTTCTTGCACAATCTCCTGCTGAAATGGTGTCATGCTGGAAAATCCCCGGCCTACAATACGATTGTAGGTCAGGGAATCAATATGCCTGGATGCCTGTTTCAAATACCGTTCCCGGTCAGCGTCTGACAGGAGGCTGCCGTTGTAGATATCCGTGTAATACGCAGAGTCTGCATATGGAGTGTACATATCACTCACCGGCTTTCTTGCCTGCTGGCTTCTTCTTAAGCGCTGGAGCTTGCTCCGGATCCATATCTTCGTCTTCCATTGCTGGCATCCCTGTTTCCGGTTCCGGGATTTCCACAGGTTCCTCTACACAGTACCCGTGGCTTTTAAACCACTCAATTATACGGGGTGTGTCTGTCTCCCCCACTCCATTGCAAAAAGAAACACCGGCGCTCATACCGGTGTACTCTTTGTTTGGTGCAAAAATCTTTGCCATAACTTCGTGCCTCCTTATTTTACTTTGATGTTTCGGAACACACCCGCCGCCTTTGTTGCTTTTAGGGCAATCGCTGCATTCATCTCTACCTCACCAGTCTTTACAGCACCAGCAGTGCTGAAATCAGGCAGCCATGTCTGCACCGGTGCCACTCCTGCAAAGGATACACCATGCAGACCATCAAGGCCAAGGCGGGCAACATACAGCGATGTGGTGCCTTTTTCTGCATCCGTAGCAACTACATCCGCATTGCTTCCCGGTTTTGCTCCCAGGTCTACAAACGGGATATTGCCATAGGATTCCACCTGTGTTCCCCAGTCTGTCTTTGTGGTCTGGTACATGGCCGCTCTTCTTGCGCAGGCACGAAGTTTGGAAATTAACTTCGTATTACCGGCAATAAAGGACGGTGTACCATCCAGGGACTGCAGGAACTCATCCAGCATATCCAGGAAATACTGGTAGTTATCTGTGATCATCTGAGCCGTGGACAGGTCGATCACAGAATCTCCAGTGTTGTACTCTGTAGAACTTCCCACCAGTGCCTTTTCCAGGCCGTCAAAAGCATTTGTATCAACAGCACTGTCACCATTGATGAAAGTGTCATTGAACAGCGCCTGCGCTGCTTTGATCTTCTGGGACTGCTGTAATTCCACCTCAGATACAATGCCGCCCATATTGGCGATCACACGGTCTACCTGATAGGAACCACCAAATACTTTGATATCTACAGAGTGACGTTCCTTCTGTACTTCACTGGGTGTATACTCCTTGTTGATTGCACGGAACTGTGCTGTAGGCTGTGTTTTCAGCCTGGTATAGCTGTATGTCGGGGTGGCTCCTCCGCCTGTCGGGGATACCGCATCATCGAACGTGATGTGTTCCAAGATCCAGTTGGATTTCTGGAACTCGTCAATGACTCCGATCTGCAGGTCATCCTGCACGTTTTTCTTTGCTTCTTCCAATGTTACTGACATAAAATGTTACCTCCTATTCTTTCACCTGTCCCATCTGGGACTGTAATTTTGCTGCAATAGCATCCTTCATACTGACCTTTCCATCACCTGAAGTCTGTCCGGGAGTGACAACAGCGCCAACCTTAAATCCCGGTACAGGATTCTGGACCTGTGGCTTAGGCTGTTCCTTAAACAGGAATCCCTTGCTTTCTTTCAGAGATTTCACCTGCTCATCAAGCCCTGTCACTTTTCCATCATCTCCCAAGATCAGCTTTGTCTTATCGACTAAACCGGCCACCAGGTCACAATCCTGTGCAGAATCTGCAATAGCCAGCTTAATTGCAGATGTAAGCTGCATATCTTTCAGTTTTTCCTGGTATTCTGCATCCTTCTGCTGGTTCTGAGCCTGCAGGTCAGCGATCTGCTGTTTCAGAGTTTCATTGTCCCCTGCCGATGTTTTCAGTGCCTCCAACTGTGTCTTATAATCATTTGCAGAAGTTTCAAGCTGTTTCTTTGCCTCGTTCACCTCATCAAATCTTGTCTTCGGCACATAACCGGATAATTCTTTCTTGGATTCCTCTGCGGCCTTTTCAGCCAGCTTCTCATCAATGCCCAGTGCAACAAATTCTTCTTTTTTCATGTCTTCTTGTCCTTTCAAAACATTATTTTTTCGTGGTTCAGTCCACGCACATTGTCTCTGTAGTTAACGCCCAAAATACCAAAATGGCGGCATAAAAATAAGACGCTTCACCCTGCGTCTCAAAGGGAGATAATCGGATCACCTCCTTTAGCCTACCAAATCGTAGGTCTTGCAAAAGATATCCGGTTTGCACGGATATAGCTCGCCGTTTACACCCTTGATGATATAATCACCCAGTCCCGCGTGCATCCGACCTTCCAGTGTCTCAATTGTGCATCCATAGACATGCATATGTCCATCTACCAGGCTCCGGTCAATCCATACTTTTTCGTCCGCTACAGCCTGCGTAAACCATGCAGGGGCTATCCTGTCCGGGTCATCCGTCAGCCGGAACGCCTCAATCTCAACTGGTTTCTTCCTGTACTTCAACTTCTGCACCTCCCTTCTTGCCTCCACTACTCATTTTCATAAGCGCTGGAAGTAAAAACGCCCACAAACACCAAGGCGAATGCGTTACATACAGTCCAACAGATACCGCTACTGATACACTTAACCACATCATGCCAAATCCTAACCACATCATTGCATGTTCACCTCCTTCTTTGCGCCGGCGCAAATCTAAAAAAGAGCACAAAAATACCACCTGCCGTTTCTGACTAGTGGTACTTACTGCTGCGCTTCTTTTAATATTCTGTTAATTTCATCCTCTGTTGGTAACGGATGGTCCAAATTATATGCCTCAATCTCATCATCTGGAAGTTTTCTTGGACATGGCGGCATAGATAATCTGTCCAAATAAGCCTCGTATGCTTCTTTCTCTTCTCTCATCATGACTGTATCACCTCCAAAATAACTTTATTCTTCTGTCTTGATAATACCCTTAATTTACAATCTTTGTCAAGCAAAAGTTCTCTCTGTGTTGGGAATTTACTAAGCGGTTCTATATAACCACTACGCGAACTTTTGGGAACAAAAAATACCAGTTTAAAGTCTTTGTTTAGCGCAGCCTTTTCAATAATAGATGTACTTATAAACTGTGAATCTGTAAATATTTCTCCTATCTTATATTTTTCATATGGGTCAAAATCCATAGAACGATAGCAAACCACATCATGATTTAATCTGTTCTTTTGAAGCGCACCCGATATTGTATCTGCATATTCTCTTAACTTCTTATCCTCAGCGATATCTCCCCGAAGCATAGCATTAAGACGCTCAAAAAAGCGATTTGGCTTTTTATCACCTGAATTGTATGTGTATTTTCGGATTGCATGCTTTTCTTTTTCAGTAAGCTGTCTAATCCATTCGTCAGATTCTTTGCGCAGTACATCCACAACCTTTTCCTGTGGTACTGCCCGGAAATCTGCCAATGGCCGCTTTTTATCAACATAACCACGACTATCCTGGTTACCTGTCCTGAATCTGACATTCCTCCATTGTTTCGCTTTCTGCTTATACTGTTCTTGATCCTCTGGATCCAGAGAAAATCTTGCCAGCCTCCCATACTTCTCGGCTTGCCTTACAGCATATTGTTGTTTAGCCTCCTGTTTACTCTGCTCCTCAATCTCTGCCAGCTCCCGCTTACTGAATTTATCATCCGGCGGTGTACTGATACCCGGGAAATAAGTTGTATGACTATCTTTACATCTGGGATGATATAACCCCGCTGATATGGCAGAGCTCATGAGTGGATAATTGCCGTCTGCCTTGCTCCCGCCGCTCCAAACGTCATCAATCAGCACCTTACCCACAAAAGGCAGGCACTTAGGACATGGATTCCCGCGCTTGTTCATGATGACAAGATGCAGGCCCCACTCCTGCCGTTTCTGGCCCTCTCCCTGCAGGTATGCCCGCTTACTGGCAGTCCTGATTGCCATATCAGCATAATCAGACAATGTGTGCCTGGCTCCATTGGCATACTCAACGCAATTTAACCCGGCAGACAGCATATCCTTTGTGGCCATATCTACAGCCTTTTCGTAGGTGCCAGCGCCGGTATTGGCATACACCTGGGCATTATAGATAATCTTACGATACTGGTCATTTGCCATACGCAAGACTGCCGTTTCGGCTTTCTGCATATCATCCGTGGTGGCTTTTATAAGGGCATCCAGTTTCCGGTCATTGATTTTAAAGAACTCAGCCGTTGCTCCCTTACTGATTTTCTTAGCGGGCAGACCTTTCTTTATAGCCCTCAATATTGCCTTTTCTTGGTCCATACCGCCCTGCTGATGAGCAACATAGATCAGGGATTCGATTTCTTTGTTAATGTCTTTAAACTGCCCCTTAAACCGCTTCTGATTATCCTTCTTGTACTTTTCCAGGGACTTAAGCTGCAAAGCCTGCCACTGCTCCCAGTGCATTCCCTCCGCATCCTCCCATGCGCGATGACGCTTCATGTTGCGGACCATTGAGGCCATTAGCTCCTCCTCAATCGCCTGGAAGGCTTTACCGATGTCATATTCATCGTTAATCTTTCTTGCCATTGGCCATCACCTTAAATCCTTGGGTTTTAAAATGCCTCGTCATTGCCTTGAGCTGTGTGGTACTCTTACAGTGATCATGTCTGAGCTCCGCATAATCAGATTTTTCCAGGGCGTATATCCCCATTGGCACCTGTTCCTTTGCCACCTCCAGCAGTCCCTGGTACTCCTTCTGGGACATTCGGTATATTCTGGGTCCGATTTTCACCTTCAATCACATTCACCCCTTCCAGATTTAATCCCGGTTCTTCCACCTCGGCAATTCCTTGTTCCTCCTTCAGGCGCTTTACCTCTTCTGCCTTCCAGTCCTCGTCCTTACGGTCTCCCCAAAGAGCGTCAACTTTTGTCTCCGTAGACATCAGATTATTTTGTGCAGCTTCACCGACTGTTTTAACCGTCTGCTCAAAAGTTGGGGAACCATATTCCCCAAACTCTATGACTGCCTCATACTCTCCCGGATTCCGGCCATACAGCAGGTCATTTGCCTGCATAACAACCGTGATCAACTGCGGTATATCTTCGGTCAAGGCATCCACTATCTTGCCCCTGGTATACAGCGTAGCTTTTTCCTTTTCCCTCTGGCTCTCAGCATTATCTGTCTTTTTCAGATCAATCCCCAGGGTGGCCGGAGAGATTATTCCCTGCAGACACATATCCAAATTACTGGCATAGGTCTCAACGTATGCCTCGTAATTGATGGCTGGCTGTACCACCTCAATTTTATCGCCGTCTCCGTTTTCGCTCATCGTACTTTTGACTTTGATGAATTTATTATCAAAGGGATTCGGCGTCAGCAGATCACCATGTACGCCATCACGCGGTATCATGTCAGTAGGTATGTATTTGTTTACCCTGCCGTCCCTGATCGCATCCACCCACTGGCTGATTGTTTCATCCAGGGCGTCGAAGCTGTCTGATTTGCCATCGTAGATACTGCGGCCACGGCCCGCGAATTTCGGGGACTTAAAATAAGTCATGGGTACTCCCAGTATAAAATCACCTGGGAAAGTAACATCTGCCAGTCCCCTGGTCTCCTCCAGAGCGGATAATACCACCTCTTTTCCGCCTTCATCATACAGTTTGTGCCGGATATATCCCCTGCCGTATATGCTGCGGAGTTTATAGGTCTTCTGTCCTTGCTCGTAAAAAGTGTTGAACCAGATCTCTTTCAGACGCCCGTTTTCCCGGTAATACTCTACGTTCTCACCGCTGTAATACTCAATCAGTGGATACTTGGATATATCTGTATTAATAGACACCCGGAAGGCTCCGTCACCAGTGACCAGCGTTTCTACAATGGCGCTGCTTAGGATATCGTCAAAATCATTTTCCTTTGCGATATCCTCCCAGACCTTGGTATCGCCCTCTTTCGGGCTGTCATCATTAACCGTAATGCTGTCAATATCAGACACCACAATATCAGACAGCCTTTCAGCAATGATTGCCGGCAGGCCGCTGTGAAATTTACGGACGTATCCACAACTGGGGACCGCAGCCCAGAATCGGGACCGTGAAACGTCATCTACTGCACTGGCCTTAAAGAACTGGTCCAGCTCACTGGGATCCCCTCTGTACCATATTCTATTTTTCATCACATTTCCGTTGTAAGACAGCGGTTCCTTAATGACAATCTGCCGGTCACTGGCAGGTTGTATTTTAAGCATTTTTGCAATCATATTTTTTAACCATCCCATTTCTTACGCTCCTTGCTATTATCTTCCAATTCTTTTATAATTTAAGTATAGGCCTACACGCCGAGTATATAAGAAAGGAGAACGTTATGACTAACGAAGAAATAATCAAACTTGTAGTTGAGCTAACCACCGCAAAAATGGGAAATACCTCATTGGTCCCTAATGCAGAATCAGGCAAAGGCGTTGGTGATTTCATGGAAGCTCTCTACAACAAATTAGTAGAATTGAATGAAAAAGAACAGCAAATCACCCTGTAATCTTCCAAAGTTCTATTAATTCATGTGCAATGGCTGGTATATCCATTCTTTCACCTTCCAGCCGTTGCATTGTTGCTTCGCGTTCTATATATTCAAGTAAAATTCTTTCCAGCCTTTTCTGTTCATCACTCATTTTTCATTTCACCTCCCTTGGTTCTCACGCTCCTAACATATACATCGTCTCAGCCACACCCGTAGTGCAATCCGGCGCATCATCGTGCTTATTTTCACCATCTCTTTGATACCGCAACATTGCGGTGTAGTATTCCGGCCACTTATGCCTCCAGTTGGATGGATACAGGACATGCTCCATCACCCATGTTGCATTTGATATGATCCTGGCTTTTTTGTTTTTCGACTGGTGGAACCACTTAATCACTGTTTTGAAGTTTTTAAGCTGCTCCTCAGATATCCGCTTTACATTCCGAGCAAATCCTGATCCACCATTGTTACTCTCAATCCTTGACCGGTTCACCTCAAACGCCTGGAATCGCTTCGCTGTCTCCGGCTCTGTTATCTCCATACCTGCCTGTGTGTAATAGACATCCAGCACATAAGCCTCCCGCATGTATACTCCCCATATGATGGTGCACAGGTAATCAGCTCCTTCATCGGCGGTATCTGTATAGCTGTAAATGCCCTCAAACAGGCTGTTACCCTGCTCGTCCACCGGCAGCCGGTCATAGGTCTTAAAGCTGGTGTACAGCCGGCCTTTCAAGTCAATTGGCTCCTGCTGGTAGTTGGCAGAAGCAATGTCCTCTCCCATCTCAGAAATAACATCCTCATACTCTGCCTTAGTCATAATCTCATCACAGAGCATGGAACCATCATCCTGTACAGCTTTATATGTGATCAGATGGCATTTATCCGCTTTCTTTTCCAGGGTCCGGCCCACCAGGTCATCAGATGCCCATCGGGTCATAATGAGAATCTGTTTTCTGGGACGCTCCATACGTTGTACCAGGGTATTGTTATACCATTCCCAGTGTTTGTCCTTTACCAGCTCGTTTGAGGCCTCTTCATTGTTCTTGATGATGTCATCTACAATAATATAATTGGCACCAATACCAGTTGACGTTCCTCCTGGAGATGTAGCCAGATAGTTTTTTTCTTCGGACCCATTCAGGCTCCAGAATCCTTTTGCAGCATCTCCCTGTTTGATGGTCGTATTTGGGAAAATGTCAGAGAAATACTTCTGCTTCACATTCTCATTTTCCGTGAGAATTCCATCCCTGGTCTGCTGCGCAAACAATCCGGAAAGAATCTGGTTGTAGGAACCGGTAATAATCTTTGTCCTAGGGTCCTGCCCAAACATCCAGAGAACAAACAACCTGGCCGTAAAGGTCTTCCCATGTCTGGGTGGCATGTTTATGATCAGTATCTGCTTGTCTATGCTGCCATCGTAAAAAGCCTGTAGTGTCTGACACAGATCCTTCAGATACGGGCGGCTCTCTTTGTAAAATTCCGGATAAAGAAGGCAACAAAAAGACCAGAAATCTCTTCTGGCCTTCTTAACTGCAATGGCTTCTTGCAGCTTCAAATATTCAATTATTTCCTGTTTGTTAAGAGCTGATGATTTTTTCATATTTCTTTGCAAGCTCCATCAGCTCCTCTTCCGTCATGTTTTCATACTGGTTTCGGACAGTGACATCACCGCTATGCTCCATGCTTTGCTTATCCCTCCACTTATCTGGCCTGCGATTCTTTAGCCAGAAGATTTGTGCAGTTGTGTCTGGCACGACCTCCTTCTTAACCTTTTTGGTAATTCTCATTTCCAATTCACCAGTCTCTGCATTCTCACATATTTCTTTTGTCACTTCCTCATATGAGTACCCCAATGCCCGTTTAAGTAATGCGTTCTCTACCTGTATATCAACGACTTCTTTGCCTTTTTTTAAGGTGTCCGATATGTCCTCATATTTCTTTTTCCACTCAGCCAACGTAGAGCGGCTTATTCCTATATTGTTGGATATCTGCTCATCAGTCAGTCCATCCCTGGCCCACCCTTCCAGCAACAGCAAGCCTTCTGGCGTCAACCAATATTCGTATTTTGCCATTCAGGCTCACCTCTTTCCACACGTAAAAACACCCAGCCAGCATATCGCTAACCAGGTGTTCTTTGTTTTTTTTTTTCGATGATACCATAATAACATCTTGACAGGTGAATTACAATGAACTCTTTTCCGGAATTTCAAGGTGAGCCAATGCTTTTCCATGTAATTTCAGAATCCATCTTTCCGTATACCCCATTTTCTCTGCAATTTTCCACCAGTCAAGTCCCTTGACATAACGGTAAAACAAAACATCGTTTTCTCTGCTATCTTCCAAGGAATCAATGCATGTCTTGATTTCTTGGTATTTCATTATGCGTTGATATCTCTCGGAAACAATTTCTCTTTCCAGCCCATCCAGACTGGCAACATATCCAGACAAATCGCTTTGTCCATCACCATGCGGCATCCCATCGTTATTTACGGATATGCTTGCCTTCATACTCTTTATCTCTGCCAGTTCCGCCCAGAGACGTTTTAACCGGCTGACCGACTTCCTGTATTCCCTAAGATACCGCTTTTTCTTTTCAGTCTCCGTTAATTCCATTTTGTATCACCTCCTGTCCCACATCTGCATAAACTCTTGATACGGATAACTCTCACAGGCTCCCGTTTTATGCCGGAGGAGAATGTGATGCTCATACAGATTTACAACCTGCATCCGGCGGCTTACCTTTACAATCCGTCTTCCATCGTCTTTTACCTCCACTTTTATGTACACAATATCTCCACGCTTTACTCCGTACCGTTTTTTCCCTTGCCCGTATATTTTCCTCCCGCCTGATCGCGGGTAATGCTTGCTCGTATGTAGGGTCCGGGCAGCCTGATCCGTTTCTTCCCATCTATCTTTCTCCTCTCCAGATATTCCAAAACTGTCATTTTCTCTATTATCTCATTCCTGTGCCTTGCTACCGCATAGCTCTCCTGTTCCCCCGCCAAGCTGATTTAAATGCATTGGCGTAACACCAATCTGTCTGCACAAATAATTTAATGTGCTCTGTACTTCGCAGTCTCTTAAAAACTGTTCTTTGGGGCACGGTGTATTGTTGCGGCTGTTGTATAGTTTTGCGATTTCTCTTGCTACTTTCTTTTTACTTAAAAATCCAAAATTCTTCATATTATTCGCTCCTTTTCATAATTTTTTTATCATTTCACCACAGTTTCATCACATTTTCCCGATATAGTAATACTCAACAAAGGGCGATAACCTTTTTCATATAGACTTTTCTTTTTCATACTGCCGGGCCTGCTGACCCGGCCCTCCTACTTTTATAGGCTATCATCCACTTGTACATAGTCTTTATTTATGTGTCCTGTCGGCGGATAGTCGACATCCGCAAAGCGCTCTATGTTTTTTTCAATAGCTGTCTGCGCCTCCTCGTATGAATTGTAGGACTTATCCCACAAAACCCCATCATCTGACTTCCTGTAAATAATTGCATTATATTTCCATTTAAATTTCATTTTACCCTCCTGTAAATTCACTTATCCATTTAGTCCTGTTTAAAAACTCTACCTCCTCAAATGTTGAGTTATGCTTACATCTCTTACTTTTCCTCTGGTATATTACTACATACTAAAATCTTAAACTTTTCCCTGTTTTTCCTGGCACCATAGTCGGACAAAGCAAATTTATCACATTCTTCCTTCCTCTGTTCTTTGAGAACGAATCCTCCTCCATACGCAGAGCATTCATCGCAAGTAAAGCATGGAAATTTCTGTTCTTCCGGCTTTACTTTATCCCAGAGTTCCTCCACATTGTTTGCACAATACTGGCAAAGGCAATTTGCACATGGAAATATTGGGTCGTGAACCTTTCCGCACATCCTTTCCAGCAAAGTCTTTGGTTTTTCGATAAAATCGAATATATCCAACTGCACTTTCATTTTCTCCACTACTGAGTTTCCACTACATTCAGAATCTTCTCGACCGCTTTCCCCCAAAAGATATTGACAAAATCGTAAAGCGTTGCAAATTCTTTATCATCCGTCAGGCCAATCTCATCCGCAGCTCTGAGGTCTGTGCCTCCCATTTCCTCCAGCGTTTCGTAAACAATTTCATCCACTATTTCTTCGGTCCCGCTGTACTCACATCCGAGTGAACAAGTTTCTCTTAGTTCTTCCATATCTTTTTTTGATAATTTACCCATACCAATTGGCTCCTCCTTCCATTAAAATTAAAACAAGCTCATCTGGTTATCATCATCCGTACTGATTGATATGTTTCCAGTGTTCGATTTCTCTTGTTATGTTCATTCTGTGATCTTGTATGACCTGGTCTGGTGATTTTTTCTTCATGGCATCACCCCGGGTATGTCCTCATCCTTCATAAAACAGATCCAATGTGTTTTTGACCTCCGATTTCCAAAAAGAGGTTTGAATGGAATGATCGATAAAATTTCATTCAATTTGACCTGTTCCTCATTCCATTTGAAAATCAATGTGCCATTTGGTTTCAACACTCTCATACACTCTGTAAAGCCATTCAGTATATCATTCTTCCAATCATTTGACAGCTTTCCATACTTCTTGCACATATATGATGTTTCTCCAACCCGTAGCAAATGTGGTGGGTCAAATACAACCATATAAAACGAATTATCCTTAAATGGCATACAACGGAAATCTGCAACAATATCAGGCTTAATATTGAGCTTTCTCCCGTCGCAAAGAGTATCTTCTAAATCCCTGCAATCCATGAAAAGCACATCTTTATTATCCTTATCAAACCAAAACATCTTACTTCCACAACATGCATCTAAAATTCTTTTTTCCATTTTCCTAGAAGCCCGGTATACCCTTGCCCCGGCCGGAGGCTGGCTCCTTTCCGATTTATTATTTTCCGTGTTTAATACGCCGTTTTTTCTTTTTAGTTCCGGCAAAGAGAAATACGTTCATATTTCCAGCTTTGCCATTTGTGTTCATCTGTATTTTCCCAGTGTTATAAGAATGTTTCATTTAATACCGCCTTTCTCATACCCCCACCATTTTTTCTGGCTTTTCCCATATCCCGTAGTATAGGCCCGGATTCCCATCCGATTCTTGGCCCTCATGAGCTCCGCAGTTTTGATTCCCTCTGCCTCCGCATTGGCAAGAATATCCGATGCTATCCTGTCTCCCTCTGCCAGTGAAGCTTTGAGATACGTCTCAGCCCTGTCATAATCCGACATTGATAGCTTATCCAGCGCATCTCTTATTCTTTCGAGCTGCAGGGTATTGGCACTGCATTTTTGCAGCACCTTTGACACTTCTCCGCCCATGGCCTCTATAACAACATCCATGGCACTCAAACGCTTCTCCATTGCAATCATACTATCCGACAGGCTTTTCAGCATGAGGAGTAATTCCGGGTTGACGGATGTCTGCTCCTGGGACCTGCGCACTTCTTCTCTGGGCACCGCCTCAAAATAGGAGAACGGCACCCGGCACTTCTCACATATCAGGCTGTATACAGCGCCTGGTACCTTCGGATTCCGTGCAAGGCCAGATATGTAGCTCTTGCTTTTCCCAATCGAGTAGCTAAAATCTATTAAGGTCATGTGCAAGGTGTCCCTGATATACCTGCACAGCTTGTCATGGTCAATTTCTACGGTTTGTGTTCTACTGTCCATGGTCTTTTCCTCCTTTCTGACTGTTCAGTAGTTTAGATTCCAGAGAGTTCATATCATACTCCCGGCCATTAAAATTACTGAACTTCGTCTTTTTCTTTGGCTCTGCTTTCCTCCGAGTTTTCTTCAACGAATGGAATCCTGTCCAGCCATCTGCAGCCGCCTTCTTAGCCAAGGCTATCCTGCTGTTATCGTCATCTTCTGCTGTACACAATTCCTCACGTAAAAGTTGTATCTGCCCCTCATTGATGACTTTCCCGTTCTGTCTCCTACATAAGAGAAAGAATTGGAAAGCCTTTTCAAGCTCTGGGTTATCAAATGGTTTTCCCGGCGGAGCCGTATTTATATTATTTCTTTTAGTTTCCTTTCCTTTTATATGACTTTCTTCCGAAGAAATTCGAATAACTGCAGAATCAATTGTATTTTCTTCCGAAGAAATTCGATTTTTGGGTGAATTTAATAGAGGCTCCTCTTTTTCCTCTTTTTCAAGGAGCCAATACTTTTCACTATAAAGCTGTCTCTTCATCAGTTTCACTGCTATCTTGTGATAACGTCTTTGAATTCCTTCAGAGGTGATAACATTCTGTGCAAGGAGGGCCTTGTCAAAAAGCCCTAAATCCGCACAATAATCTATCACTTGCACGACAACCCTTTGATTCTTGATCCACTTATTTCCTATTTTACGGATGACCATTCTTGATAGCTTGTCTTTTGATAATTCGGCAAAATATCCCTGGCTATATACGATTGTCAGGATAACATCATAGATGGTGACTCCCATAGGGCCATACTCATCCATAAGGTCGAATATCTTATCATCGTCATAGAAATTAAGCATCTTCGGAAAGTAGTCAAGCCCTCGTTTATTAGGGGCACCACGTGCCAATCTGACCACCCACTTTCCATCCTTACAACAGCTTTCCAGCCGCCTTATATAACTTCATCCAGTCGTCCATGGTCATTGTAACCAGCCACGGCTGCCTGTTCTTTTTATGAAAGACCGTAGGCATCTCTTTTTCTTTGGCATCATTCATGGACTGTTCCATAGCTTCCCTTATATTGAGCCTCTCTACCCATTTACACTCAATATGTATGCCTGGCAGTCCGATCACATCGGCATCACCATTCGCACCGCAATACTGCTGTCCTCTTTTTGCGTCATAACCGTGGCTTTTGAGATAATTAGCAATCTCCCGTTCTCCACGCTTCCCTTTTTCTCTTTCTTTTTTACCCACGTCATTCTCCTGACTTCCCCGCCCCGTTTCCAGGGCAGGGAATAAAACTATTTATGCAATGATGGTAATGCGTTCATATACCGGGGCATCCTGCAGGTTCTCAATGAGATACTGCTTGA
>ERZ894236.1661-NODE-1661-length-14290-cov-91.0894_pt1 | contig 14290 bp, 12 predicted proteins | sample MGYA00380297_ERZ894236 | MGnify/ENA primary metagenome ERZ894236 (study PRJEB32331, sample SAMN06328420) | human gut metagenome | biome: human gut microbiome; feature: stool | host: Homo sapiens | collected 2014-08-04 ... | reverse complement strand
TCACGGAATTTTAGGCACAATTGCGCAAGAGTAGGATTTTTATGGGAAGTTAGCAGTAACAAATCCTCACCTGTTTGACATAAAAAACTCAATAATATCTCCTCATATTCGTTTGTTTTTTATATAATTTTCTTATTCTTCCAAGAGCTTCTTTCTTATTTTTTTGTATATATTTTCAAAAAAAAGTGGAAGAAATCTCTTTCCTCCACTTTCCATTTAAATATTAAAGTCTTTTTCTGTCAAAATAATGCGGTCTGCATCGTCTGTATTCTTTCCAAGTACCCGTTTTACAAGTTTCTTTGCCGATACCTTCTGTGAATGCGCCATCGCTTCATCCATGATATCTTTTACTTCTGCAACTGTCACTGCATGATCTTCTCTCTGCAGTGCATCGATCCGGCTGTACAGTGCCAGGATTCCCATCTCATCGATCCGGTATCCATTTTCCTGTGCATAAGTCTGACCAAATGTCACCAGCTCATCGTTTACAAAGATTGGAACTTCCAATCGGCTTGTAAATTTCTTCCGGAACTCTCTGTTCGAAGATAACAGTCGATCCAACGGTTTTCTCTGCTCTTCCAGTACAATGAGCATCTCTCCGGTATCTTTTTCCATCGCTTTATTTAACTTGGCAACCGTACGTTCACTCAATTTTCCGGCTTTTTCAATAATCAGAGCTCCTCCGTACAATTTTGCTATGATATCACTGATCTTCTTTTTGTTCAAAGCCTCTCCTGTGATGATCGCAACCCGTCCCTGACGGATCTTTCTCTGTTTCTGGATTGCCTTTACAACATCAACTGCCAAAACAGTCTTTCCATTTCCCTTGTTTCCAATAATCAGCAGGTTTCCGGTATTGGAAGTTCCCTGTCTGTTCGTGCAGTTGCGATCCTGTTCCAGAACATCCACCAGCTGCTCACTCATACCGCGAACCGGTACAAAATAAGAGAACAACTTCTTCTGCTCTTCTGTCAATCCTGCTTTTTTCGCACCCTGTCCAGACAAGTCATAACGGCTGTGCACCAAAAATCCTGTATCTGAAATCGATAATGCATCTGCAATCTCATCCATCGGAAGCGGCGCCGTCTTTCCAGTCGCGATCAGCTTCGCTGTCTCTTTCCTACTCAGCGGTGCTGTAGATGATAACAGATCAGAGGACTCTTCCTCTTCATCCGGAATCTCCCGGTCATCCGGCTCACTGCTCAGTGTTGGTTTAAACTCTTCCTTCAATTCTGCAGCAACTGATTCATAATCATCATATTCTCGTTCATCTTCCAGTTCTTCTTCAAATTCCTCTTCCAGTTCTTCCGCTTCTTCTTCGCTCAGGAACTCTTCATAATCTTCGGCACTGTCTACATCCAGTGTCAGTTCTTCCTCTTCCTCTTCTTCTGGAATCACACCTTCAATTTCATCGATCATCCTCTGGATATCCGGCGATAAGATCGGACTTTTTGGCTTTCGCTCAATCTGCTCTACATCTTCCTCATCCACTTCCGGTTCTGCTTCTGGCTCCACTCCACCATCTGCCGCATCCCATTCTGCAAGAATATCATCAATACTAAACAGATCGTCCATTTCTTCTTCCTCTCTGATTTCTGGTTCTTCTAATTTCATAGATTCTTTTTCCATATTTTCCATCTCAGCCTCTTCTGCTATTTCTGGTTCCTCTATTACTTCCGCTTCCTCTATGCTCTCCGGTTCCTCTATTACTTCAGCTTCTTCTACACTCTCCGGCTCCTCTATGATCTCAAAGTCTTCCGGATGAACCTCTTTCACTTTGGTCTCTATCGTCTCTTCTACAATGATTTCTGTCGGTTCTTCTGTCTCCTCAGATTGTATTTCCTCGTTGATCTCATCCAGCAGTGCCAGATCGGAAAGTTCTTCAATCTCTTTCATCGCTTCTTCCAGATCCGCATATTCGTCTTCTGCGTCTTCCGAAGCTTCTTCTGGATCATCGGTATCCTCTATCAGTTCTTCTTCATATTCTTCTGCCTCATCTTCCGACAATTCCAGCTCTTCGATCTCTTCTTCCTCTGCTGACTGCTCTGCCTGAAACAAACTCTGCAGCGCTTCTCCAAGCTTCATGGTATCACCCAGCTTTTTCTTCTTGGTGGGTTCTGCCTGTCGGATCTGTTCTGTGGCCTCTTCTTCCGACAACTCAATCTGACGGATCTCCGGTACGGATTCCAGACGTTCCACAGCATCCTCTGTAGTACGAACAGCTTCTTCCTCTTCACGACGCCGTTTTTCTTCAGACTCTGCTTTTATCTTGCCCAGATCGATCAATTTTTCTTCTGGATTTTCTGAGTTTTTTTCTGTTTCAAACTGCTTCTCATATTTTTCCTGCTGCAATGGAGTCAAAGGCTTATATTTCATCTTCAGATCCATCGCTTTGTATACATACTTTCCTTCACTGAACCAGAGAATCAAATCATCACACTCTTCCAGACACTCCGCGATCAGTCCTGCCTCCTCATATCGCTTCGCCAGCTCAAATGCCCACTCTTCTACATACTCTGCTTTTTTGAACTGCTCCAATGCATGAATCTGCTGCTCGATCGGCGCCCGCTTCGCTCTCAGCAAACGATATCTTAAAATATATTGATTCGGATCTTTGGGCGCTGCCTGCATGAATTCATCATAGTAGTCAATTGCTTCATCCATGTTGCCCGTTTTTATTGCAAGAGTACACAAGCGGTATAATAGCTTTCTGCTCCCCTCCGTCCTCTGATAGGCAGCTCTCAGAACTCCAAAACTCTTCCGGTAGTCCCTGATCTTCTCATATAAACTGCTGACATTTACCAGCATATTTGTATTTCTAACACGTTTCCAATCGATACTGTCAGCAATTTCAGCGGCTCTGTTGTATGCACCGTTTTCCATAAGTTTTAACATCTGTTCTGTCTTCAACTTATATTCATACTTGTCCACTCTGCTCACCTCATTATACTTAATCTATATCCAACGGATACTTCTCGTTTCATTGCCTAGTTTGTTCTAGTTTACCATATGACTCCCGTAATGTCAAAAAAATGCATCCTCAATTGACATTGAAGATGCATTTTATACTTTATTTAAATTTTTCATATTTATCTTATAAATCGAAGGAACTTCTCGATTCCGTTCCTGTAAGACCTTTGCCATTGTTAATTGATATAGCAGTCTGCTCACTAAGACTGGCTTATGAAACCTCCTGTTCTTCAATCTAACAATTTTATAACCTAAATCCGATTCGGTATCGGTATCATCCTATCATGAAAGTCCTCTCTTCAGTTATTCATTCTATAATCGTTCAGCTGCTACAGTATCTTTTCCGGATATTCTAACAACTTACTTGATTATTCTTTCTATAACTGGCGGTGCTTCATATAAACTGACATTCCTCTTTCATGTTTCTTTACACATGTTCGGGAACTTTGGCTACGTGTGGTATCTATATTCAATACGTCTGTAGATGTAGAATCTTTTTATTTGTATCCAGTTTCTAATCTCTTCGATTTTATCTTTTCATTCAATTTTACTGGATCTTTATTTTTTGTGGTAAAGGTCTCTTTTACAGGAACCTGCATCTACCGTACCACTGACATATTGAGATGTAACTGATGATATACTGTCCATTGGACCTCTGCCTCCTTAACTCATTTATTTTTAATCTAATAGAATGATATTCCGAATAATAGGGGAATCATTCTTTAGTTAAATATCCTTTGAGATGTTCGATTATTGTATCTCTTTTGGATTGACTTTATAATAACACTCACGCTTTTATTTGTCAATCTATTTTTAATATTTTTTCAAAATATTTTTTAATTGTTCTATTTTTATATTGTTTTCTGAATATTTATTTTGTATAATCTGTACATTGCTATTTTAATCAAAGCACGCTATAATCAATTTACTTTTTAACTGCCGTCTGTGCAGTATCAGCTTCTGTCTTATAGAAGCAGTCTTATTTTCCGGCATTTCGCCAGATTTTCAGTTATTTTTACCGTACCTTCACGGGTTCATATTGCATCTGCAGAATATATTTTTTATAATGGAGGAAAACATATGAGAAAAAAGAAAAAACGAATACACCAGCAACACCCAATTCCAAATCAGAAATTTAAAGATCGGCTTTTTCGTCTGGTTTTCAATAACAAAAGAGATCTGTTAGATCTGTACAATGCCTTGAATAATACCAACTATGAAAACCTGAATGATCTGGAGGTCAATACCCTGGAAGATGCTGTCTATCTCTCCATGAAAAATGACATTTCTTTTCTGATTGGCGGAACATTGAATCTCTATGAACATCAGAGTACCTATAATCCAAATATGCCATTGCGAGGGCTGCTCTATCTGGCCAGGCTGTATGATGGATATATTGAAACAGAAAATATCAATTTATACAGCAGCACTTTGAAAAAGCTGCCGATTCCTCAATACTTTGTGTTCTACAATGGCACACAAGAACAGCCAGACGAGACAGTTCTCCAGCTGACAGATGCATTTGAACCTGTATCGAACCGCCAGCCTTGTCTGCAATGTACCGCTGTGATGCTGAATATCAACTATGGACATAATCTGGCACTGATGGAAAAATGTCAGCGGCTGAAAGAGTATTCCATTTTTGTAGATACTGTAAAAAGCTATTGTAAAGGAACAAATGATTTAAGATACGCCGTCACGAAAGCAGTGGATTTCTGCATCGAAAATGGAATTCTTCGGGATGTACTGGTGAAGCATAAAGCGGAGGTAATCAGTATGGTTCTTACATCTTTTAATCAAAAAGCTTATGAAAAAGATTTATATGAAGAGGGACGCCTTACCATGGCACAGGAAATTTCTCTGCGCTTATTCAACTCCGGAAATTCCCCGGAACAGATTTCCGAATTGACCGGGATTGATATGGAAACTATAAAGCAATGGATTAATCTTTAATTTTCAGCTGCCGTCTGTGCAGCATCAGCTTCTCCTTATAGAAGCAATCTTACGTTCCGGCATTTCGCCAGATTTTCTTTTCTATCGTCAATATTTCCAAGTTGAAAAACACACTCATCCTACTTATAATGAAGAAAGAAGGTATTCCATGTATGAAGATATTCATTTAACAACAATCCAAAAAAAGGAATTACTGTTAGAAAAAACAAAAACCATGAATTTATTAAGTGATACTTTTATGTCCGTTGCATTAAATGATACTAACGCATGTCAGCATGTTCTTAGAATATTAACCGGAATCCAAGATTTGATTGTAAAAGAAGTTCGTACACAACACAAAATATCTAAACTCGCTTCACATAATGCAATTTTAGATGTTTTGGCCGAAGATTCTCTTGGCCGCTTATATAATATCGAAATCCAACGAGCCGATACCCTTGACCATGCCAGAAGAACTCGTTTTTACGGTTCTATGATCGATAGTGAATATTTAATGAAAGGGGCAAACTATTCTGACTTGCCAGATGTATATATTATTTATGTCAGTGAAACTGATTTATGGAAATCTGGACATACCTCATATCCTGTGGAAAAATATTTTCAAAGTACAAATATGCCTTATAACGATGGTCTGCATATTATATATATCAATGCTGCTGTGAATGACGGTACAAAAATAGCGGAATTGATGCAGTATTTCAAATCTTCCGATCCAAATGATATGAGCCAGGGAGATTTGTCAAAGCGTGTTCATTTTTTAAAATGTGATGAAGGAGGTCAAAATATTATGTGTAAAGTTTCAGAAGAAATCTATAATCTTGGACAAAAAGAAATTGTTCTCCATATGTTCAACTCCGGAAATTCCCCGGAACAGATTTCCGAATTGACCGGGATTGCGATTGAAAAAGTAACCCAATGGATTCAGGAGTCAAAATAATTTTTAGCAAAATATAATGTCCCCGGATTGGGCCTTCGCCTCTCATCCAGGGGACAATTTTTACATGCTTCTATATTTTTCTTTTTCTATGCTTTTCTTAGCAGATCTCTGCTCCTGCCGGCATTGTTTTCTCCGGTGTCATCAATGCGAGATTTCCTTCTGCATCTTCTGCACATAACAACATTCCTTCGGATAATACTCCGGCCAGTTTTGCCGGTTTCAGGTTTACAAGAACCATCACTTTCTTTCCGACCATTTCTTCTGCTGTATAGTGTCCTTTGATTCCGGATACGATCTGTTTTACCTGACTTCCGATCTTTACTTGCGAGCAGAGAAGTTTTCTGGATTTTTTCACTTCTTCGCAGGCAATGATTTCTCCGACCTGGAACTGCATTTTTCCAAAATCGTCAAATGTGATCTCTGGTTTTGCTTCGATATCGATCACATCTTCCTCTTCTTTTTCTTCTTCAACCGGTGGATGCAGCTCTTCTACTTTTTTCATTACTTCTTCCAGATCCAATCTTGCAAATAAGATTTCCGGCTTTTCTGTAACATGACCATTTCCAAGCTGTTCCAGGATCTTCTTGCTTGTAGATGGCATGAAAGATTCCAGAAGTTCTGCGCCACGGGAAATGCTCTGGATCAGATTCCACAGCACTGTCTCCAGACGGTCTTTTTTCTCTTCGTCTTTTGCCAGTACCCAAGGCATTGTCTCATCAATGTATTTATTGCAGCGTTTGAAAAGATTGAAGATTTCTGTCATTGCATCTGCTACACGCAGTTCTTCCATTTTATCTTCCACTGCTTTTGGTGTGCTTTCTGTCACTGCTTTCAAATCAGCGTCTACTTCTTCTGCCACACCTTTATCTGTTACTGTTCCGCCAAAATATTTGTTTGTCATGGAAACGGTTCTGTTGACCAGATTACCCAGTGTATTTGCAAGATCGGAGTTCATGCGTTCTACCATCAGTTCCCATGTGATCACTCCATCATTTTCGAATGGCATCTCGTGAAGAACAAAGTAACGGACTGCATCTACTCCAAAGAAATCTACCAGTTCATCTGCATAAAGAACGTTTCCTTTGGATTTACTCATTTTTCCGTCACCCTGGAGCAGCCACGGATGTCCAAATACCTGTTTCGGAAGCGGAAGATCCAATGCCATCAAAAAGATTGGCCAGTAAATCGTATGGAAACGGATGATATCTTTTCCGATCAGATGTAAATCTGCAGGCCACAATTTTTCAAACTGTTCTGTGCTGTTTCCGTCACAGTCGTATCCGATTCCTGTGATGTAGTTAGTCAGAGCATCCAGCCATACGTAAGTTACATGTTTTGGATCAAAGTCTACCGGAATTCCCCATTTGAAAGATGTTCTGGATACACACAGATCCTGCAGTCCCGGAAGCAGGAAGTTGTTCATCATCTCATTTTTACGGGATACCGGCTGAATGAATTCCGGATGTGTGTTGATGTGCTTGATCAGTCTGTCTGCATATTTGCTCATTTTAAAGAAGTATGCTTCCTCTTTTGCCGGCTGTACTTCACGTCCGCAGTCCGGACATTTGCCGTCTACAAGCTGTGATTCTGTGAAGAAAGATTCACATGGAGTACAGTACATTCCTTCATAGTGACCTTTGTAAATATCTCCCTGATCGTACAGTTTTTTAAAGATCTTCTGTACCTGTTTTTCATGATCTTCGTCTGTTGTACGGATAAATTTGTCATAAGAAGTATCCATCAAATCCCAGATTTTCTTGATTTCTCCGGAAACATTGTCTACAAATTCTTTTGGTGTTACTCCCGCCTCTTCTGCTTTGAGCTCGATCTTCTGACCATGCTCATCAGTTCCTGTCTGGAAAAATACATCGTATCCCTGACTTCTCTTGTATCTTGCGATCGCGTCAGCCAGAATAATCTCATAAGTGTTTCCAATATGCGGTTTGCCTGATGTGTAGGCAATCGCTGTTGTGATATAATATGGTTTCTTGTCTGCCATCTCTCTTCTCTCCTTCATAAAAAATCCCGTCTTCCTGCTGCCAAGAAGACGGGTGAATACCGTGTTACCACTTCTGATTTATCTCAGCCTCACGGCTGAAACCTCTGTGAGTGCTTTTCACACTCGCTCGCTGTAAAGGGCGAACCCATCGCAGTTCACATCATGCTTGCTGCGCCGCTCGGGAGCCATGTTCGATCATCTTCCGTTCATCCCTCTCAGCATCGGATCCTTTCTCGGATCTTCCGGGAATTCTCTGTAAAATTTCGGATAACCTACTCTCTCCGTCTTTGCATTTTCCGTATGATTTTTCTACCAGATATGTGTATAAAATACACACTTTCTCGTTGAAAATCGTATCACAGCCGGAATGATAAGTCAAGATTGCACCTTTTAAAAATTTGTCTTATTACGATCCAGCGGCCACTTCGACCAGAAATTTTTTCTGCCGTAATGCCTCTTCGATCAGATCCAGTGTCTCTTCGGAATCTGCCTCGATCAGATGATAGTGATAATTGGAGGTAATATTTTTCAGAGGACTTGATTTTCCCCGCTTAATATCCTCTACAAATTCCATCACTTTTCGTCTGGATGTGATGTTAATCTCTGCCTCCATGTGACCGTACACCCTGTGATTGACCATCACGTTCACCACTTTTCCGCCCAGATCCACTACCGTACACAACTCGTCTTCCAACTCTTCATCCGTGTGATTCACTTTGAAGATCCGGTTCACGGAATGTGGAGTATTCAGAAGATATCCCCTGTTTGTGGATATGATCTCATGTCCCGCTGCCCGGATCAGTGCGATATCCTGCACGATCACCTGCCGGCTGACATCAAATTCTTTTGCAAGCTGCGCCCCAGATACCGGAATACTGCTTTTTTTAATCTGATTTATGATTTGATCTCTGCGTTCAGAACCTGTCATAAATACTGTTCCTCTCTTTCTTTTTCTGCATCTTTATTCCACTGCATGCAGATTCTTTAAAGAAATATCCAGGATCGGAGCGGAGTGTGTCAACGCACCGCTGGAAATATAGTCAACTCCGATCTCTGTCAGACGCGCGATATTTTCTTTTGTCACATTTCCGGAGCACTCTGTCTGGGCTCTTCCGTCGATCAGCTCCACTGCTTTTTTCATATCCTCCGGTGACATATTATCAAGCATGATGATATCTGCGCCGGCTTCCACCGCTTCTTTTACCATATCCAGATTTTCTACTTCTACTTCAATTTTTCTGACAAACGGTGCATACTCTTTTGCCATCTGCACCGCTTTTGTCACGCTTCCCGCTGCTCCGATGTGATTGTCTTTTAACAGAACTCCGTCTGAAAGATTGTAGCGATGATTGTATCCGCCGCCTGCACGCACTGCATATTTCTCAAAAATACGCATATTCGGTGTTGTTTTTCTGGTGTCCAGAAGTTTGATCTTGCTTCCTTCCAGAAGTTTTGCTACAGAATTGGTATAAGTAGCGATCCCACTCATTCTCTGCAGATAATTCAGCGCTACTCTTTCTCCGGAAAGCAGCACGCGGATATCTCCTGTGACCTTTCCCATCAGCTGTCCGTTTTTCACTTCTTCTCCATCCTTGCAGTACAATTCCACCTTTGTATTTGGATCCAGGAGATAGAATACTCTCTCAAATACTTCCAATCCTGCAATAATTCCGTCCTGTTTACAGATCAGGTCTACCTCCCCCTGCACCGCTTCTTTCATAACCGAATTTGTTGTCACGTCTTCACTGGAAATATCTTCTTTTAATGCTTCTAAAATCAGGTGATCTGCCTGAAGTTTCATTGTAATATCGTTCATTTTCGTTCTCCTTCTCATTCTTTCTTAACGGTATCTTTTATACTGCCTGCTCTTTTTCCAGACAGCTTTCTTCCTTGATCAGATTTGCTGCTCTTTTTGCAAACACAAGGCTTTCCAGCAGAGAATTACTTGCCAGACGGTTTGCCCCATGTACACCGTTGCAGCTTGTCTCTCCCACTGCAAACAACTGCGGCATGGATGTATGACTGTTTTTATCTACCCAGATTCCGCCCATAAAATAATGCTGCGCCGGAACAACCGGGATGCATTCTTTTGTAACATCATAGCCTTCCTCCAGGCAATGCTCGTAAATATTCGGAAAATGACTCAATATCGTCTCTTTCTCGATCGGCGCCATGGACAGCCACACAAAATTCGTTCCATCCTTTTCCATCTGTTCCCGGATTGCCCTGGTCACCACATCTCGCGGAAGCAGTTCATCTACGAAACGCTCCATGTTTTTATTATAGAGAAGTGCGCCTTCCCCACGGACGGATTCGGAGATCAGGAATCGTCTGCCCGGCTTTTCCGAATACAATGTAGTCGGATGGATCTGTACATAATCCAGATGCTCCAGACGGATGTGATGTTTTTTCGCTACTTCCAGTGCATCTCCTGTCAGATGCGGAAAATTTGTGGAATGCTGGTACAACCCGCCGATTCCTCCACTTGCCAGAATGGTATAATCTGCATAAATAGAGGACTCTTCACCACTTTGCGTCTTCACGGTGATTCCCGCACATTTTCCGTTTTCCTCAAGAATATCTGTCATGGTCGTATATTCGTAAATTGTTACGTTATTCTTTTCCCTTACCCGCGCCAACAGCTTACTGGTGATCTCTTTTCCTGTCACATCTGCATGAAACAGAATTCTCGGTCTGGAGTGTGCCCCCTCTCTTGTGTAGGCAAACGCTTCTCCGTCCTTTTCAAATTCTACTCCATATCCTACCAGATCTTCAATGATTTTTCCAGAACTGCGGATCATAATATCGACAGATTCTTTCCTGTTTTCATAATGACCGGCTCTCATCGTATCTTCAAAATAGCTGTCATAATCCTGTTCATCCCGGAGTACACAGATTCCGCCCTGTGCCAGAAATGAATCACTGCTCTCGGCATCTGATTTCGTGATCATGATGATTTCTTTGTCATCCGGAAGATTCAACGCCGAAAACAATCCCGCTACACCGGTTCCAACGATAACAACATCTGCTTTTTTCTTCATAATACTCTCTTTCCTTTCGGCAAGTCTCTTTTTTCAAAAAGACACTCTATTTTGCCAGCTCCAGCATTTTTTCCAATGGTTTTCTGGAGTCCGTTCTCAATGCTTCACTCAAATGCACTTCATTCTCTCCTGTTTTTAAGACGTGAAGAACTTTTTCTAATGTGATCAGCTTCATATCTGTGCAGACAGGCTCTGTCTCTGTAAAATAAAACTTCTTGCCCGGGTTGTCCTTTTCCAGTTTGTAGCGAACTCCATTTTCCGTACAGATAATAAATTCTTCGTTTTCGCTTTTTGCTGCATAATCAATGATCCCGGATGTACTTCCCACATAATCGGAAATCTCCAGCACTGCTTTCGGACATTCCGGATGGGACAATACTTCTGCATTCGGATGCTGTGCCTTTGCTTTTTTGATCTCTTCCACCTGCATCTTCTCATGGATCGGGCAATAGCCTTCGTTGTATACAAAGTTCTTCTCCGGTACCTGCTCTGCAATAAAATGTGCCAGGTTCTTGTCCGGAATAAAGAAAATATTCTTGTTCGGAAGTGCTTTTACGATCTTCACTGCATTTGCTGATGTAACACACACATCAGAATGTGTCTTCAATTCTGCAGTAGAATTGATGTAACACACCACTGCCAGATCTTCATATGTATCACGCATCTTCTGGATCGTATCTGCATCTGCCATATGTGCCATTGCACAGTCTGCATGCATATCCGGCATCAATACGGTTTTCTCCGGGTTCAGTACCTTCGCACTCTCTCCCATAAAAGAAACGCCACAGAATACGATGGTCTGCTCTTTCAATCCGACTGCAACCTTACTCAGATAAAAAGAATCTCCGATGTAGTCGGCAATGTCCTGAATCTCCGGCCTTACATAATAATGTGCCAGAATGACTGCATTTTTTTCTTGCTTCAATTTCTGGATTTCTTCCACAATTGTCATCTTCTATTCCCTCACTTATCCTGAATTGTTAAATTTTTATCGTTAATTGCTGACCATTATAGCACAAGACTTTACATATGACAAGACAGTTGTAAAATTAAAAAAGAAGATACAATCCGATTTAACAGACTGTACCTTCCATATTTTATACACTTAATTTCTTTTCTGCCAGCACGCTGGATATGGCAAACAATCCAACACATACCACAATATAGAATCCGTATTCTGCGATTCCGATATAAAGTCCTTTGTGAATTCCCAGAACCTCGTATCTTGCAAACAGGTTATAACCATACTCCACAATTCCGTTGATCACGAAGAACAGGATCAAAGAAACAATCCCTGCAAATCTGGAATTGATCAATACCGTTCTGGATACAATAATTGCCAGAAATCCGGTTGCGATCACAGATGTCCATGCCAGGAAGAAAAACAGCAAGATTGCCAGAACGGTTATCCAGTCCAGGTTGCCCTGAAGCAGCCACTCAAATCCCATGCGGATTGCCTGCATAAGTTCTTTCCATGCTCCCTCTTTTGCGATCATCGTCATAACGCATGCGGTACCAGCCAGCACATATGCTGCTGAAATACAGAAAATCTGCAACGCTGCTGCGATATATTTTGCACCAAGGATCTTCCAGCTTGGCATCGGCACCATCCAGAGCATATGACTCTGCTTTGTTTTCAGGTCACGATTCAATATCAACAGACTTTCAATTCCCATATAGAAGAAGACAAACATTCCAACAAAAATCTCCAGTCCCATACTGATTCCTACCATATTCCCATTGTCTGAAAAAATTCCTGCCGCAAATGCCAGTAAAAATACCAGAAGCAGCGCCAGTATGATGTTTCTGGATGTCTGCTGTTTTTTCAGCTCATATTTAATCAAACGTCCCATTTTGTTTCCTCTCTTTCTCTTTTCTCATTCTGCCTTTGTTCTTCCTACATGATCTCCAGATAAATATCTGCCACGGATTTTCCACTTTGCATCCGTTCTTCTTCCACTGACATCCGGCGCACAACTTCTCCGTCTTTGATAAAGATTGCCTCATCGATAAAACTCTCGATCTCATCGATCATATGTGTGGAAATTACAAAGGTATTTTTTTCATTTGCTGACTCCAGGATCATCCCGAGAATCTCTTCTTTTGCTTTGTAATCAATTCCATTGAACGGCTCATCCAGAAGATACAGCTCTGCTTTGCGGCTCAGTGTTGCGATCACCTTCAGCTTTGCTGTCATACCGGTGGACAGTTCTTTGACCTTCATCTTACCTTCCAGGGACATCCTTCTTACCATCTCGTGAAATTTCTTCTCATCAAAATCCGGGAAGAAATCTTTATAGTACTGTCCGACTCCGTTCACATCCAGAAAACTGTAGAAAAACGGCTCTGTAGACATGTAGGCGATCTCTGCCTTATCTCCATAGAACCACGGATGCTCCTTGAACAAAACCTCTCCGGATGTAGGCTTTGTCAGACCGGAGATGATCTTCATCCATGTGGTCTTCCCACTTCCGTTCTCCCCGAGCAGACCATAGATCTTTCCGCCTTCCAGTTTCAGCGAAACTTCATTCAGCGCCTTTTTTGTGTAAAATGATTTGCTTAAATCACGACATTCTAAAATCATCTTCTCTCCTCCTTGTAGTCTGCAATTTTTGAGATAATATCATCTTTTTCAAATCCAAGATCCTGCATCTCATGTATAAAGCTGCTCAACAATTCTTCTGCCATTTCTTTTTTTATCGTCTCGAACATCGTCTCTTCCTCCATCACAAATGTTCCAATCCCCCGCTTTGTATAACAATATCCATGTGTCTCCATCTCTCTGTAAATTCTTGCCGCAGTGTTCTGATTGATCTTATAAAGAACCGCCAGCTCTCTGTTGGATGGAAGCTTCTCTCCGGGAAGTATCTTTCCCTGGATCATCTTTTTCTTCAAGTCATGAATGACCTGCAGATAAATCGGCATCTCTGCATTGTAATTCATCTTCTTCCTCCTTCCTCCTCGTGTATCAGTGCTATAGTTAGATAGTACACTATGTTTTTAGTTTTGTCAACCTTGTTTTTTCATAAGATGAAAAAAACAGCCGTATGACCTCTGCAAATCATACGACTGTCTCTTTCCTTTATTTTCTTAATACTGCCCATTTCTGTTCCCCGTCATCTTCCAGTTCTACTCCGGGGAAACTTTTCACATATTGCTGAAACTGCGAATATCCATAATCTCTTACTTTAAAATTCCCGAACTTATTTCGGATCTTATTTCCGAGAGTTCCCAGAGATACTCCCTGGAATCCTGCCTGCTTTAACTGATACAAAATGTATTCCTCAATGCGCTCCTGCTGACTTTTATCTTCATACAATGTCACGGATACTTTCGTTCCATCCTGTAACAGCTTCAGTTTTGGAAATGTTTCCAGAAACTTGGACAACA
>ERZ894236.1615-NODE-1615-length-14823-cov-273.861_pt1 | contig 14823 bp, 19 predicted proteins | sample MGYA00380297_ERZ894236 | MGnify/ENA primary metagenome ERZ894236 (study PRJEB32331, sample SAMN06328420) | human gut metagenome | biome: human gut microbiome; feature: stool | host: Homo sapiens | collected 2014-08-04 ... | reverse complement strand
CTGTGTTTCCTGAATGGATTGCATACCGCCAAATCCAATTTCCAATACTGAAGTAAATAAAATGGTCGTTAAAGTAATTGCCAATATAAGAAGAAGATTTCTCCTCTTATGTACTTTCAAATTTCCCTGAACCATTTCTTTGATTATTTTCTTTTCATTACTCATACGATTTTACCATCTCTCATTCTTATAATCCTTGATGCTGTTTCTGCAATTTCTCTACTATGGGTAATCATAATAATCGTCTGATTGTAACGCTCCCCTGACTCCCTGAGCAGTCTAAGAACCTCTTCACTGGATTCACTGTCTAGATTTCCTGTCGGCTCATCTGCTAAGACAATATCCGGTTTCGTGATCATTGCCCTGGCAATGGCAACTCTCTGCTGCTGTCCGCCTGATAAGGTGTTCGGTAAATTTTTTAGTTTATTTTTAATACCCAGGATTTCTACAATTTCTTCAAAATAAGCCTCATCAATTTTACTGTTTCCTAAATAAAGGGGTAACAGTATATTACTTTTTACATTCAATGTTTGAAGCAGGTTATAATTCTGAAATACAAATCCGATATGCTTTCTTCGATATATCGTCAGTTCTTCCGATTTCATTTTTGTTATATCTTTTCCATGTATTAGAACCGTTCCGTCTGTCGGATTATCCAATCCTCCTAGCATATTTAATAATGTTGTTTTTCCACAGCCCGACGGTCCAACAACAGCAATAAACTCTCCTTCTTCAACCGAAAGATTGACATGATCCAATGCCTTTACACAAACCTCTCCAGTGCGATAATATTTTTTCAAGTCTGATGTTTTTACCAATTCCATATTTCTCACCTCACGTTTTATTTTAATATAATTTATAATTCTTACTGAATTATTACAGATATAAAATAAATCTACTTCTAAACTAGAAAATGGTCCTTGTTTTTAGTGCAAGGACCATTTTCTGTAATTTGTCATTTTTTACCAGATTGTTGTCATATCGGCATCACAGTTATTGACACCTTCATGTCTGCAATCATGATAGCAATCACTTGGATCACAATACTGAATTTCGACATCAAATGCAACTTCCTGGATTTTTTTCTCCATTTTTTCCATATAGTGTTCCTCCTTCTTACCAGATTGTAGACATATCAGCATCACAATTATTAACGCCTTCATGGTAACAATCGTGATAGCAATCACTTGGATCACAATACTGGGTTTCTACATCAAATACTGCTTCCTGAATTCTTTTTTCCAATTCTTTCATGGTATTCTCCTCCTTTACCACAGTGAAGTTACGTGTGTGTTACAATGATCTGGTGCCATCAGACAATCATGCAAGCAATCATCCGGATCACAATACTGAACCTCTACATCAAAAGGTTCTTCCTGCATTCTCTTTTCAAGTTCTAACATATCCTACACCTCCCTTCGTTTATATTCTGGTTTATCAGCATTTTTATGCTGTAAATCATCTTATCTACAGATTTTTGAGGCGTTCCGTAATGCTTCCTTTTTCCCAAAGATAAATCCCTGCCTCAGAAGCTATAATAGCTATTATGAAATACAACACTATAACAATGGCTGCTGGAAGTAATGTAAATTGGAAAGTAAAAAGCCAAATAGAAGAACATATACCCTTAACTGCTGTCATACTAATTAGTGTTGCAAATATAAATCCTCCAATTGCAGCATAAAAAACATATCCTACACTCTCTCTTACAATCAGTTCACATAATTGTTTCTTAGTTGCACCTATGCTTCTAAATGTTGCTAATTCTCGGTTACGTACAATTAAGTTTGTAAAAATAATATTCACAAGATTTACAATTCCAATTACACCTAAAATTCCTCCTATCAACACACCTAAAATTCTAACCAGTGCTTTATAGTTTTCGATTTCGGAGTGCCTTTGTTCTGTAGTTTCAAATCCAACATCAGAAAATTCCTTTGATATTTCCTGTAACATTCTATTCACAGCAGGAGCATCTTTCTCATCTGCATCAAAAGAATAATTCACTAAATTGGCTTCTCCATACAATTCTTTAAATAAATCTTCTCCTAAATAAAACCAAGGACCTAAGATGGTACCATCACCAGTTACACTGCTACCTGATATTTGCTCTGAATCTATTACCAAAATTTGAGATAATACTTCCACTTTTTTTAATGGCTTTCCGTTCTTATAAATTGTTACTTTTTCCCCAATACCTGGTGAATTTTTCAAATTATCACTGTTGTAAGTACCATTTGTATTTTTGGAAACGGCAACTAAAATATAATCTCCACTTTTTAATTTTTCCTTAATAGAAACAATATTTTTTTCTCCTTCTAAAATCTCCATTTTGTCAACAAAATTTTCAGAAATACCGCATACATTGCACAGAGCTTTTTCGTCTTTCGACAAGGTTAAAGATCCATAGTTTGTCATTGCTTCATTTGTCACTATCCCATCAACTTCTACATTTGGTCGATATTGTTCTATGTCAATGCCTTCACTGCCCCATTCAAAACTTATATCAAAATTATCCACTGTATTCTTATACAATTTAGTCCCATTTTGAACCATAGAATTTTTTTCTAGTTCCTGAATAGCATTTTCATCCAATGCTGCAGAAGATCTAATATATCCGATACTTGGATTTAAAGTATCTGTAGACGCAAGCAAATAATCCCTTCGCATTTGTGAATTGATATATTTTTCTTCATCAAAACTATCAGAAATAATCCATAAAGCATTAACAAATACAATACTTAATATAAGAGATGTAAAAACCAAAATCGTTCTTTTTTTGTTTCTCTGTAAATTACTCCTTGCTATATTTTTAATAGAACGAATATCCTTTTCTACTGTCTTTTTCTTTACCTCGGTATATTTTGTTGTTTCAATCGCAGAATACCTAGCTGCCTTTTTAGAAGGTCTTCTCATACTCAAAAATACCGTAATCAATACAAAAAGAACTGTTAAAATAAAGATAGCCGGGTGTACCGATTGTACAATAGTAAGTTCTTCCTCACTGTATTCCCAATTTTTCAAAATAACTGGCAACAAAAGTGCCCCTAGCCCATATCCAATCACTAAGCCAATCGGAATACCAATAAGAGATAAAAAAAGCATCTGTTTTCGCATTAATCTCTTGATTTGTTTCCCGGTCATTCCAATTGTTTTCATTATTCCAAATTCTTGGATATCCTGCATAACACCTATATCAAAAATATTATAAATCAATAAGTATCCACACAAAATAAATAATGCTCCGAAAAAAACTATAGAAAGACCAACTCCTGTATTCCCATCTTCTGAATACAGCATGGGATTCACTGCTACATTAACATAGTTGCTTCCGTCAGCGTTTTCTGTTTGCGCCCCAAGACTTTCTGCATATTCTTTAAGATTTTGTTCAATATTCCCTGTATTCTTCATACAAACACTTGCATAATAGGTTCCTAAAATCTCTTTATCAAGATCGTATGTATTTTCTGCCACTTCAGGGTTGTGTTCTAAAAATGCTTCAGATACAATCATAAAATTAACTTTAGGACCGCCTTTATACCAGCCTGACAAGCGCATGTCAAAGTTGTATTTTTGACCTCTTAATGTAAAAGACACCGGAACATGACTTCCCACTTCTTTTTTTATCCCCAGTTCTTCCAATGCTTGCTCTGATAAAATCACTTCTTTTTCATTTTCAGGTACTTTCCCTTCTTCCAATGAAATATAATATGCTTCCATACCGGCCTGATCCAGATAATCTATCTCAATAGGTAACTTTGTTTCCCCTTCCATAAGAGCAATGGGAACTCTCCCTCCCACACTTTCAAATAAATCGGAGTTTTGAACCTTCTGAAACTGTTCTTTGTCCAAAAATCGAAGTTCTGCGTCCGCTTTCATTCCGGATAATTTTAGCTGTGTTTCCTGAATGGATTGCATACCGCCAAATCCAATTTCCAATACTGAAGTAAATAAAATGGTCGTTAAAGTAATTGCCAATATAAGAAGAAGATTTCTCCTCTTATGTACTTTCAAATTTCCCTGAACCATTTCTTTGATTATTTTCTTTTCATTACTCATACGATTTTACCATCTCTCATTCTTATAATCCTTGATGCTGTTTCTGCAATTTCTCTACTATGGGTAATCATAATAATCGTCTGATTGTAACGCTCCCCTGACTCCCTGAGCAGTCTAAGAACCTCTTCACTGGATTCACTGTCTAGATTTCCTGTCGGCTCATCTGCTAAGACAATATCCGGTTTCGTGATCATTGCCCTGGCAATGGCAACTCTCTGCTGCTGTCCGCCTGATAAGGTGTTCGGTAAATTTTTTAGTTTATTTTTAATACCCAGGATTTCTACAATTTCTTCAAAATAAGCCTCATCAATTTTACTGTTTCCTAAATAAAGGGGTAACAGTATATTACTTTTTACATTCAATGTTTGAAGCAGGTTATAATTCTGAAATACAAATCCGATATGCTTTCTTCGATATATCGTCAGTTCTTCCGATTTCATTTTTGTTATATCTTTTCCATGTATTAGAACCGTTCCGTCTGTCGGATTATCCAATCCTCCTAGCATATTTAATAATGTTGTTTTTCCACAGCCCGACGGTCCAACAACAGCTATGAACTCGCCTTCTTCAACCGAAAGATTGACCTGATCCAATGCCTTTACACAAACCTCTCCGGTACGATAATATTTTTTCAAGTCTGATGTTTTTACCAATTCCATATTTCTCACCTCTCCTTGTTTTAATTCATCATACCCCCTAATTCTTACCGAATTATTACCTAAACCAAGAAAATTAAAAAGGGAACATTTCACTCATAATAGAGAAAATGTCCCCTTCATTTTACTGATAAAATTCAGAAATCACTTTAATTGAATTTTACCAATGAGGTGTAATATGTGTATTACAATGATCTGGAGCAATCAGACAGTCCTTAGTGCAATCGTCTGGATCGCAATACTGTACTTCTACATCAAAGTTTTCATTCTGTATTTTCTTTTCCAGTTCTCTCATCTTTTGTTCTCCCTTCACATATATTCAGCCTTTCAAATTGATTTTACATCAAAGTTGAAATATGCGAATTGCAATGATTTTCTGAAACCATACAATCATATTTGCAATCATCTGGATTACAATACTGTACTTCTACATCAAAGTTTTCGTTCTGCATTTTCTTTTCCAGTTCTTTCATTGTCCCGTCCTCCTTTCCCTGATATTTTATGATTTTAAAATGTGACGTCACCACAAATCATCTTATTTAATAAATACCTACTTCCTTACCAAATTTATAAATGTACTTACTTACTGTCTTTATTGCATTTTGGACTGACTGATTTCCGGCTGAGTCATAGGTATCTTTATTCTGTGCCATTCCAGCCAGTGCTTTTGCGTCTTTTGCAGCGCTATAAAGCATATCGCCTACTGCTGTATTCTCAGCACTACTATAAACATCTGCGCCAAAACTGTTCCCTGCTATGGTATATTCGGTACGGTGTTTGTCCACATACTTTTCAAAATCTGAATGATTACTGTTTACTGCTGTCAGGTTAGACGCATGGTGTGGCTCATTCAAATCCGATACATAATGTGTTCCTTTTCCTATGTATTCCATTGCCTTATCTGTATATCCATCTTTATATGCTGCAACTGCACTTTGATAATAGGTTTCTGCTCTGGTTCGTGCTGTAGGATTTTTCTGTCCCATCCAGTTTTTTCCGGTATCCGGATCATAGAAATGTCCTGCAAACGTTCCATAATCGGTTTCATTTCCTAATACATCTGGCCAGTCCGTATATTCACATATCATAGCAGCTTTTGTATTTAAGATACTGGAACCTTTATCATTATTTAAAATCTTCAAGGCATTCGATACGATATACTGATGTGTATGATCCACCCCGCCACTGCTAAACCGTTCATCAGGATTTTCTACATGCTCAATCGGTGCGCCTGGTCCATAAATTTCATCTGAACCATTGGAAATATCAAGAACCTGTTGCGGTAAGTCCTGAGTTTCTGCCGCCGATACCGACCATGCCGGTGCTGCGGAAACACCTACCAAAACCATTGCCAAAAGTACCCCTAGTTTTTTACACCTCATATCTAGTACCTCCTCTTTTTTCTTATCAGTATATCCGCCAATTCTTACCAAATTATTACAATTAGTGCATTTAAAAAAATATTTTATCTGAAAAAAATCATTATTTACTTTTGCATTTTTTACAATTATAATACATCTTGAAAACCGTAAACGCTCTTTATGGTATAGAAAAACTTAGAAATTTAGAACAGAAGGAGTGAGAAACTATGCACCGTATCTTAATTATTGAAGATGATTTCTCCTTAAATAATACCCTGGCTTATAACTTGCGGACAGCCGGTTATACCGTTGACTCTGCATATAATGCAAAAGAAACCTTTGAATATTTAAAACAGTATCATTACATTCTTCTGATTTTGGATATTAACCTTCCTGACGGAAATGGATTTGAATTGTATTCAGAGTTGAAAGAAAAATCAAATGCCAGTATTATCTTTTTAACCGCAAATGATTTAGAAAATGACATAGTGAAAGGATTTGACCTGGGTGCTGATGACTATATTACAAAACCTTTTTCACCTGTCGTCTTACAAAAGAAAATAGCTGTTTTAACAAAATATATCACTGAAAAGCAAAAGGAAACTGTATATGAAGACGGTAATCTCTGCATCAATTTCTCGCAAATGACTGCGACGCTGGACAAAGTTCCCCTGGAATTATCCCCTTTGGAGTACCGTATTCTGCAATATTTTATTATGAATAAAAAGCATATTTTAAAACGGGATCAGCTTCTTGAGCATCTCTGGGATTTCTCCGAAAACTTTGTAGGTGATACTTCCCTAAATACTGCTATTAGCAGACTCCGAAAGAAAATCGAAGCCAACGGGCATCGTTATATAAAAACAATCTATGGAACCGGATATATGTGGATAGGTGATTGATATGAAAAAAACATTTTCTTTAAAAAAAGTATATATTATAGTTTCCCTGCTATTTCTATTGATATTTTCAGGGACCTGTATCATATTGCGTACACTTACGTCAGACCCTAAAGTATTTTTGCTTTTTACCATTTTCACTTTCCTTCTGCTTATCTGTGTATTTATTCTCTTTTGTACGATTTTCCACAAGCTCACCTTGTTTACTCGTGAACTTCATAAAACATTGGACAGTATGATTGAAGGAACCTATTTTTCCCCTGATGAAAAGTATGATGAAACTTTACTATCACAGATTAACCATCATTTAGGAAGACTGTACAGTATATTGGAAAATACCAAAAATTCTGTAAATGCCGAAAAGGTACAGCTCCAGCAGCTAATTTCTGATATTTCGCATCAGTTAAAAACCCCCATGACCACGCTGCGCCTGACAGAGTCCGCTATGGAAAAAGCCATTACAAAACCGCAGGAACTACAGACCTTATTTCACACCAATACCGCACATCTGAACAAACTGGAATTTTTAATCTCTTCCCTTGTAAAAATATCCCGTTTGGAAACAGGTGTGATAAAACTATCCCCAAGTTATCAAACGATTGGTGACACCGTTCTCATGGCGCTGGAAAATATCGTCTTAGCAGCTGATCAGAAGAACATTCAAATAACCTTTAATTATTCAGAAGACTTTAAAGCGTATCATGATCCCAAATGGACATCCGAAGCGCTGTATAATATCTTGGATAATGCTGTAAAATACACGAATGAAAACGGACATATTTCCATAGAACTTTTTACCCTGGAAAACTATACCAAAATAGTAATCACTGATTCTGGTATCGGCATCAAAGAGTCGGAAATCCCTAAACTTTTCCAACGCTTCTACCGCTCTCCTTCTGTCAAAAACTTTCCAGGAGTTGGTGTAGGGCTGCATCTGGCACAAGATATTATCAGCCGACAATATGGTTTTATCCATGTGCTTTCTACTCTTCATGTAGGCAGTACCTTTGAAGTTTGGCTTATCAACTCAGATACTCCTAAATAAAGAAAAATGCCGCTACAGGTTTAGTATCACCCGTAACGGCATTTTTCTGTCTAATTTATAAATTTAGCAACATAATAATTTATTCTTTCCTTCTGCTCAAAATGCAGATAATGTCCCCCCTTTAACATTACCAATCTGTTTTCCTGATTATCACCTAACACACTTCTATGCAACTTCTGCCATCCTGGAAAAATTTCACAATTATCTTCTGAAACAAAATTTAGCACTGGAACTTCTTCTGGAAATTTCATATCTCGTACTATCTCCAGATTTTTTTCTACCTGCTTTAATTCATTCATTACAGTCTTATTATAAGAGGTGTCAAGGGAAAGTATCCGAAAAACTTCTAAGTCTTCCTGTGAATAAGAATAATTCTGGTCTGCATAGATAGCCTTTTCCGGATTTCCAATTGAAAATATCCGGCTAATTCCTAACACATTTTTTGTTTTACTTAAATAGGCCATCAGAAGATTTAATTTTGTTGTATCAAAGGGTTCATTTTCATTTTGCTTTGGTACAGAAGAATCTATCCCTATAAAACCACGAACTTCCTCTGGATAAGTATTAGCATAATACAGGGAATACAATCCGCTAATAGAATGAGCCATCAGATAATATCGGTAAACTCCAATCTCCTCTAAACAGGCATGTAATTCCTCTACGATATTCTCTATGCTTCTCTCTGTATCTGCGGGATCAGACAGTCCATAGCCAAAAGGCTCCACTGTAATCACTTTATATGTCTTTCCTAATTCCTCAGCTAAGGGTCTAAACTCTAATACCGGAGAAGGAGATCCCAGTCCTGGGAGTAACACAATAGCGGGGGATTCTTCTGCTTGCAAACCAGCAATTTCCACAGTCATCTTTTTCCCATTGACTTTAACTGCATTGCCATAAGCTGCTTGTACCTTTGGTATTTCTCTCTTTTTACAAAAATAATTCCATGTGATCCCCATGCAGCATAGAATCAGAATTACAATAGCCAACCACTTTATTATTTTAAATATTTTCCTTCTCATAATTTTAGAAACAAATTTCACCTCCCGTTACTTTCACTGTTTTAGATCCACTATTGGTTACATAGAATCTATAGTATCCACTAGACGGTATTGTAAATGATATTTTATGGGAAATTCCTGAACCGCTATACTTTTGGGTTCTACTTCCATTCTGATTGATATACCCCATCTTTACAGAGGAAGATACATTCAAGTTTACCCGAAAAGTAACAGTAGTACCTCCACTCACATAAAACATAGAACCATTGGAGTCATAAAAAGATACCGTTTTCCCATTTTCAATACTAATTTGCTGTAGTCCCATTCTATCCTCTATCTGATCTTTATATAAATCTTCTCTACAAATACTATAAGTTGTTATATTTCTTACATTATCGGCTGCTGAAACTGGCATAGCAACCAGGCAAATAAGCCCTAATATTCCAAAAAATATTCTTGTTTTTTTCATCTTTCACTTTCCCCTTTCTACAGTCAATATTCCTTGCGAAATCGTTACTCTGTCACTAGATACATTTTTTAAATATACACCATATTGTCCTGATTTAGGAATATCCAGGATTATCTTATTTTCTGTTTCTGATATAACCTTCTCATCTATCACCTCTCCATTAAAAATATATCCAATCTCTAATGTTCTTGCTTCACCTCTCTCATCACTATCAGACTGTATGAAATCTAATATAAAAATATCCCCTGTTTTCATATCCCAAGTATCTCCATCAAAATCTGTAAGGACAATCATGGTTCCGTTATCCAAATAACACTCTGGCACTGATCCGTTACGCTCTGTTTTTAATTCCATAATATATTTTGCAATAGGAATTCCATCCTTATATAAATTTTCTGGTAAAATGATGTCCGTTTCCACTTCCATTTGTATAGCTCCGCTGTTTTCCTTTTCATATAAAGCAAGTCCGTTCTGATTTTCTAAAACCACTTCCTCATTATTTTTGATTTCACCTGCAGATTTTAAAACTTCATGTGCCCCAACAGTGATTCCTCCAATTCCCATTGCCGCTGCCAAAACAGCTATATATCTCCTGCGATTTCTTTTGGCTTTGGTGTGACCTATCTCAAGAAAAACAATTTCTTTTATTCGCTTCTCATTTTCAATATTTTTATGTTGCATTTCATTTTCAAATAGCTCACAGGAATTATCAAACATTTCACTTATTTTAAACTTCACTGGCATCATATCCCTCCTCCAGAAGAATCCTTTTCAGAGTTTCTCTTCCTCTCCGCAGACGGGTCTTTACTGTTTGAGGATTCATTTTTAATGTTTCTGCAATCTCTTCTATTTTTTTATACCGATAATAATACATAATAAAAATTTTTCTATCCGTCTCTCTTAATTTCTCCAATGTTCTTCCAATGATCAACTGTTGCTCTTTCTGTAAAATCAAGTGCTCTACATCACCATCAATCAAAAGAATATCATCATTAAGTTCCAGAATTTCTCCACGATAAGCTCTTAACCAATCTTTCGCCTTATTTCTTGCAATCATTCCCAGATACGATTTGACACTGCTGTACTTTTTATAATTAATCCTTTCTGCTGTCAGCCATAGAGAAATAAAAGTATCTGCAACCACCTCCTCTATATCTTCCTTGGTACCTTTTTTATGCAGTAATTCCCAGACGATACATGTGATATAGGAACTATATAAATCAATGATTTTTCCCAATGCCCACTCATCTTTCCTCTTCAGTTTTCTCATTAAAATAATTTCATCCATTGTCCAAATCCCATCTGTCTGTTTTTTATCAATACGGAAAGGATTGGAGTTTGGTTTCGTTCTATTTCAAAATATTGAATAAAAAAAAGAATATCGCTTTTGCAACATTCTTTTCTTATTCTCTATATCACCGATTATAAGTGTCCTACTATTCTTTTATAATATAATTAAATGTCTTTAATTTCATTTACTACGTTTTTCCATCAAAACATAAAAATAAGATTGTAATTTCCCACTTTGACTATTTTAATTTGTATTTTTTTCAAAAAACAGCATAATTTTTACTATGAATTGTTTTTCCTCATTTATGCACTTTAGTGTACCATTATATTTTTCAACTGCATCTTTTACACTCGGAAGTCCCCAACCATGAAATTCTCTATTTTTCTTTGTTGTTGAAGGAAAATGTGCAAATGACTCTTTATTTTCTTCACACGCATTAGAAACCTTTATAAGTAAAAAGTGATTAATCCGGCGTATAGTCAACGAAATATTTCCAGGTATTTTCAATTTTTCAGAAGCTTCAATCGCATTATCCAATAAGTTTGCCAATATTGTGCACATATCATGTGGTTTAATATTGGTATTCTGCGGGAATTCCACATTCACATTACAGGTAATTCCTTTTTCCTTCATTTTTCCCAATTTACTATTAATCACTACGTCAACAACGTCTATTCCTGTCCAAGTAGTTTTCGATAATTGCATTATTGGGCGACTTATTTCTGTAATATAATTCTTTGCCTCCAACGTTTTTTCTTCATCTAAAAGCTGATATAATACATTCAAATGGTTATTTAAATCATGGTATAGCTTTGCATTACCTGTATAAATTTCATTAATAGTTTTATAATTTTCTTCGAGCAGTTCATTTCGCATTTCTGCAAAATCTAATTTCATTTTTTCTTCTTTGCTTTCTATTACAAAATAGACTGTAAAAAAAAGTAATGACCAAAGAGCTATAAATACAAACCACACACCTGTCATTGTATAATTAAATGCCTTAAATGTTTGATTAACTAAGTATACAAATCCCAAAAATCCCGCACAGGATATAATTAAAATTGTATATACATAGTTCTTCTTCAATGAAAAAGAATATAAATATTTCTTTATCATAAAATACAGCAGTATCCATAAAAACTTTATAACACAAATCATTACTACACGTAAAATTCCTCTTGTAGAAACTAGCGCAGTAAATGTATCATAACCACCATAAAAATTCGATACAAGAGTAAAAATCAAAAAGTCGAAACAGCTTAAACATAATACATAAAAACTTGCGATTGAAAATAGTTCTATATACTTTCTCCTGTAGATAATTTTAGCGGTAATACTCATATATAATACAAATAATATAATCGTAAAATAAGAAAATATTGATACATGATTGCAAATTTGTATTAATACAGTTCCTATTATTGCTAATTCTCTATCTAATATAAAGTTTTGCTTTCCTCGTTGCTTATATAACAAAATACTATATATTTTATATAATACAAATACTTCAACAAAACTTGCTAAAATTTCAATTCCATTATATACAATATTCATATCTGTTCACTCCAGAAGTCACTTAACTTCGTTTTTATTTGTTCCAGTTTTGCCTGGCTTGCTGGCAAACGAATTCCATTCTTCAGTTCTACAATTCCATCTTTTATTCCCATAATATGGGCTAGATTAACAATATCCCCACGATCAACATATACAAAATCATCAGATCGAAATTCTTTAAACACCTGTGTAAGACTCTTTCTTACCTTGGTCACTGAATTATCTAATAATGTTATTACAGAATTTTTTCCTTCTCTTTGAATATACAAAATCTTATGATAAGGTATTTTTTCTACTCTAGTTGGTGTTTCTATTGCATAAAATTCATCTGTCTGTATCTTTATCATATTGATAGCATCCTTCAACGCCTGTGGTAACCTAGAGCCTATTGAGTTTTTGGGTATATATCTAAAGATTGACAATTCAAATGCATCTACGGCATATTTTAAATGTGATGTAATAAATATGATTAACACTTCCGGTAAATACCTTTTAACATATGCAGCTAAATTCATACCGTCTATATTAGGCATTTCAATATCACTAAGGATTAGATCATAATATTTCCCTTCCTGAATATCATATTGTAAATTCTCACTCTGAGTATAAACCGTTATGTCTGCAAATTCGTTACTCTTTTTTAAAAATTCCATTACTTTTTTCTTTAATATTTCTACTGTTTTTTCGTTATCATCACATATAGCAATGTAAATCATGATACGCCTCCTTATGAGCAATCACTTTATTATAGCAGATTCTAGTGATTTGTTAAATCATAAATGTATAAAAAATTCCTCTCCTTAAATCATGGAAAAACATTTCTTTTTCATTTATTACCAATTCATACATGTCTTTTGTTACTGCGCATTTATAATAATAAATCCCTGTTTCATGTTGCTTTACTTTTGTTATAATATCTGCTACTACCTCATCTATTTTCATTTCTTGATGCGGAGATGCTGGCCACTTTTTTATCATAGATCGTACCTGAGTTTTATTCAATTTTACCTTTTTTGCAAAGTAAAATTTTTGGGGGAATTTTAACTCTCTTGTAGTTCCTAACTCTTTTAAAACAAGGTCAAAAACATCTTTCCCTTCTTCATACGGAAATCCCATTTCTAAATAAGCCTGTATATGCAAAATTGAAGTTTCTAAATACTTAATATTTTCTGTGTTTTGATAGTATTGATACAACTGAAAAACAGCATCAATAAATGTATCTTTTACGGATATATCTTTATATTGTACACTTCCTGCTGCTAATTTAATTGCTTCAATATATACTCCATTCTCTCTTATCTGCATTTCTATTCCTCCCTATATACTTCATTTAGCATAAAAGATGCCGGAATATCAACACTCTGGCATCTTTTATTTATATACATGTATTAACTTTACCTTATTTCAGACATTCCGGTAATTTAGGCTGATATGAAAGACAAACAGATGCACAATTTGCTCCCCATATTGCACAAGCTTCTATACACATAGCAAGAAATTTCATAGTCCTATAACTCCTTTCTTTGTATACAATAAAAATTTAGGTTTATCAGTAATCAGCATAAATACTGCTACCAAACAAATACTTAATACCATCATACCCATGATCTCTTTATCTACTACTGATAAAAATAATGCAGCAAAGACATTTATGTTCAAAATATTCCTAGCCATAATCTTACACCGACTTTTTTTATTTTCACCAATAGGCTGATTTTCATTAACCACCGGTGCATGGATAGCAATATAGTAACTACTTAATACCAGCAAAATCAACCATATTTCTAATGGAAGCTTTGTATAAATTATATTGTTAAAAAGTAATAAAAATAAATACGAAATGTTACTAATCAAAAAGCATCTAAAATATGTAACTGCATGATATCCACCCGTAAATACTCTCAATGGTGCAAACACCAATAGGAATATTACACCTAATTTAAATTCGTGTAATAAACCTGACACAATCAATATTGAACTTATTCCAATCATTGTTGACAAAATAATTTCTATGCCATAAGTATAAACAGCTTCTTTTCTCCTTTCCGAGCCATCTGCTATTCTTTTTGCAAGTTTACTGGACACTTTATTTAACACCTTTAATCCCTCCCTATGTCATGAATTATAGCAAAACCTTTTGCTTTTTTCTTATTATGTCCATAAATTCAGGGATTTTTGTCCACGAATTCTTTTTCGTCTTCTCCAGCGCATAACAAAAGGCACTAATCAGTGCCTTTTTCTGTATCATTCTTATATTTTTTTAAATCCTCTACCTTATCTAATCTTTCCCATGGTAAATCTAAATCTAATCTTCCAAAATGTCCATATGCTGACACCTGCTTATATATAGGCTGTCTTAAATCAAGCATTTTTATAATACCAGTAGGACTCAAGTCAAAATTATCTCTTATAATATGAATTAACATATCCTCTGGTTGCAAATTCTGCTCGAACGGTACGCCTATTCTGAAATTGGCGGTACATTCATTCT
>ERZ894236.1612-NODE-1612-length-14846-cov-74.935_pt1 | contig 14846 bp, 15 predicted proteins | sample MGYA00380297_ERZ894236 | MGnify/ENA primary metagenome ERZ894236 (study PRJEB32331, sample SAMN06328420) | human gut metagenome | biome: human gut microbiome; feature: stool | host: Homo sapiens | collected 2014-08-04 ... | reverse complement strand
CCTGCGACCTCCTGGTCCCAAACCAGGCGCTCTAGCCAAGCTGAGCCACACCCCGTTATTCACTTCTGTGTCGTTTTCTCCGTGACACAATAGCTATTATACATAGGACTACCCTAATTGTCAATAACAAATTTAAAAATTTTTCAAAAAATTTTTCAACCGAGGATTCACCTATGCGAAAGCCCGTAAATACGGTATAATATCTCTATTCTAAAAGAAAGCAGAGGTACTTATTTATGTGGGCTTACAACGAAACATTTTACCAAATCTATCCCATCGGATTTTGTGGTGCCCCGACACACAACGACGGTATCTGCGTTCCGCGTATTCTAAAATTAAAAGACTGGAGCGACTATTTGGAACAGCTGCAGATCGGGTCTGTCATTTTAAATCCAATCTTTGAATCCGACAATCACGGTTATGACACCCGGGATTTCAAAAAAATAGACTGCCGCCTGGGAACCAACGAAGATTTTCAGGATGTCTGTAACACATTGCACAAGCATCACATCAAGATTATCCTGGATGGGGTATTTAACCACGTTGGACGGGGATTCTGGGCATTCCGCGATGTGCAGGAGAAAAAGTGGGACTCTCCATACAAAGACTGGTTCTATCTGAATTTCGACGGTGACAGCTGCTATCAGGATGGTTTCTGGTATGAAGGATGGGAAGGACATTTTGAACTGGTCAAACTGAATCTGCAAAATCCGGCAGTTACCGATTATCTGCTGGAATGTGTACAGTTCTGGATCCATACATTTGATATCGACGGTCTCCGTCTGGATGTAGCATACAGCCTGGATCACAACTTTATGAAAAGGCTTCGTACATTCTGCGAAGAACAAAAGCCTGGTTTTGCACTGATCGGAGAAGTTTTATTCGGAGATTATAATCTGATCGTCAATGAAGAAATGCTGCACAGCTGCACCAACTACGAATGTTATAAAGGGATTTATTCCAGCCTCAACAGCATGAATCTGTTCGAGATCGCACATTCTCTGAACCGCCAGTATGGTCCGGAACAATGGTGCATCTATCGCGGCAAACATCTTATGAATTTCGTTGACAATCATGACGTAACCAGAATTGCCAGTATTCTGGCCAATCCGGCACATGTACCACTTGCATATGGCATTTTATTCGGCATGCCGGGAATTCCATGTATTTATTATGGAAGTGAATGGGGCGAAAAAGGCGTCAAGGCTCCGGATAACGACTATGCGCTGCGTCCGTGTTTTGAAAAGCCCACGCCAAATGAGCTGACTGAATTTATTTCCCGGCTGATCACTCTTCGAAGAGACAGCGATGCTCTTTGCAATGGAAGCTATCAGAATCTTTCAATCACCAATCATCAGCTGATATTTGAGCGCCGTACCGAACAGGAACGCATTCTCGTTGCTGTCAACGCCTCAGACAGCGATTTTACGATGTATCACGGAGAACTTCAGGGAACATTTACTGATCTTCTAAAAAGCGACTCTGCCAGCTCTGTACAGACACTAAATGGTTCTTTAGAGCTTCCGGCATATTGCGTACAATATTTGAAAGAAACCCGATAAATCAATCAGGGGATTTCCAACGCCGGAAATCCCCTGTCTTTTTATTTTACAACAACCTTCCTGAAGTTTTTCTTTCCTTTTTTGAGAACGATACCGTCCCCTGACAGCGCATCTTTTGTAAAGACTGCATGAATATCAGCTACTTTCTCACCGTCTGCTGCAACACCGCCCTGCTGTACTGCACGTCTTGCCTCAGATTTGGATGGAACCAGACCACTCTTTAAGAGCAGAGTTAAAATATCAATCTCTCCATTTTCAAAGTCTTCTTCTGTCAGTTCTGCTGTCGGCATCTGCGCCGCATTTCCCTGGCTGAACAGCGCTCTCGCACTTTCCTGTGCCTTCTGAGCCTCTTCCTCTCCATGCACCAGTTTTGTCAGTTCAAATGCAAGGATTTCCTTGGCTGTATTGAGCTGTGCCCCTTCCCAGGAATCCATCTTGTCGATTTCTTCTAATGGAAGGAATGTCAGCATACGGATGCATTTCAGAACATCTGCGTCTGCCACGTTTCTCCAGTACTGATAGAAATCAAACGGAGACGTCTTATTTGGATCCAGCCACACCGCACCTGACTGTGTTTTTCCCATTTTCTTTCCTTCGGAATTGAGAAGCAATGTGATGGTCATAGCACTTGCATCTTCTCCCAGTTTTCGGCGGATCAGCTCGGTTCCTGCCAGCATGTTGCTCCACTGGTCATCCCCGCCGAACTGCAGATTACATCCGTATTTCTGGTACAGCGCATAGAAATCATATGCCTGCATGATCATATAGTTAAACTCCAGGAAACTTAACCCTTTCTCCATTCTCTGTTTGTAGCACTCTGCAGTCAGCATGCGATTCACACTGAAGTGTGCCCCTACTTCACGAAGCAATTCTACATAATTCAGATCCAGCAGCCAGTCTGCATTGTTTACCATCAGCGCTTTTCCTTCTGAGAAATCAATAAATTTACTCATCTGCTCTTTGAAACAGTCACAGTTGTGCTGAATCTGCTCTGGTGTCATCATGGAACGCATATCCGTTCTTCCAGAAGGATCTCCGATGTATCCTGTTCCTCCTCCGATCAATGCGATCGGTTTATTCCCTGCCATCTGCAGACGTTTCATCAGGCAGAGCGCCATAAAATGCCCTACATGGAGGCTGTCCGCAGTCGGGTCAAATCCAATATAAAAGGTTGCTTTCCCTTCATTGACAAGTTTTGAAATTCTCTCCTCGTCTGTCACCTGCGCGATCAGACCTCTTGCTTTCAGTTCGTCATAAATTTTCATGTTTTACATTTCCTCACTTTCTTCATTTACAAAAAAAGAGCCTTCATCCGAAAGGACGAGGGCTCATAAGCTCGTGGTACCACCTTTTTTCACAGACAATTCGCATCGTCTGCCTCCGTGAGTTGATCTCGCACCTTTCGATGCTCAATCACTCAGTGCGGTAACGTGCACCAATCCGTCACAGCCTACTTTCCGGTAAGAGTTCGGTGTGAAGCTCTGAGATGTATTCATACAAACTGTCCTCATGCGCCTCTCATCACCCGGCTGCTTTCTGTCTTCGTCCAATCCTGTACTACTTGTTCTCTTCTTTGCCTGTTTCATATCTATCGCAATCTTATCCCATTCTTTTGGATTTGTCAAGGTTGTTCTTTGATTTTCCACAGCTGTCTTAAGATGCTTTGAGATGCATCTACAGTTCCTGCAGCACCTGTGCTGCTTTACGGATATTTTCTGCGGAGGTCTGCCAGATCTCGAACTCACTGAATCCCGGAATCCCCATCGGCACGCCTTCTCTTCGAAATTCCATACGGCTGTCGATCACAACTTTCCCGGACATATGATATGCCTTTCCTTTTGTGTAAGGCGCCAGCTTTGCGATACTTTCCGGACTGATTCCCGCCCCTGCCAGGATTTCAATCCTTCCCTCACTTTTTTTCACCAGATCTGCCAGCAGTTCCCTGCCTTCCCATGCGGAACTTTTCTGACCGCTGGTCAGGATCGTGTCGATCCCCAGATCAATACACTGCTCCATAGTCTCGTATGGATCACGACATACGTCAAAGGCACGATGCAGTGTGATTCCCATATCTCCTGCCTCTTCTGTCAGGATCTTCATCTGCTCCATATTCAAGGTCCCATCTGGATTCAAAATTCCGATCACAACTCCGTCAGCCCCCAGTCTGCGGAACATTCTGACTTCATCCAGGATCATCTGGAACTCATACCGGTCATAACAAAAATCCCCAAATCTCGGACGCAGCAGGGTACGCACCTTTAACCCAGTGTTCTCTCTCACCTGCCGGAACAAAGATTCGCTCGGAGAAGTTCCTCCGATCACCAGATTCGAACACAGCTCGATTCTGTTTGCCCCGCCTTTTTCTGCCTCGATCGCAGACTGTACACTGTCTGCGCATGTCTCTAAAATATAATTCATGCTCGTCTACCTCTCTTTCCGGACAAATCCCCAAAATACTTGCTTCTGTCCGGGATATTTTTCGTTTAAGAGTCTATCATAATTTCCCCATGATTTCAACAATCCGCATGATCCCTTCAGATTTCCCACTCAAAAAGGCCGCTAAAAAGCGGCCTCTCATGAGTAAAGGGATTTGATTTTAATTTTTATTTACACAGTTTTTTGAACTCATCAGCTACGAACTGAACTTTTGTTCCGATGATTACCTGTACAGATGTTTTTCCAGGACGGATCACGCCTGCAACACCTGCAGATTTGATTTTCTTCTCATCTACTTTTGTGTAATCTTTGATTTCAAGACGAAGTCTTGTGATGCAGTTGTCGATGGATGTTACGTTTTCTTTTCCGCCGACACCTTCCAGAATAATCTTAGCAACTTCTGTGAAGTCATTGTTTGCAAGTTTTACTGTTGTCTCATCCACATCATCATCTTCACGTCCTGGAGTCTTTAAGTCAAACTTCACGATCGCGAAACGGAATACGACATAGAATACGATGAATGCTGCAATTCCAAGAGGAATGATCATCCATGTCTTCTGTGCTGCCGGTAAGGAAGCAGAGAAGATCAAGTCAGTTGCACCCGCCGAGAAACTGAATCCTGCACGGAATCCAACCAGTGTTGTAACTGCTACGAAAATACCATACAGTAAAGCGTAGATTACATACAGTACTGGAGCAAGGAACATGAATCCGAACTCGAATGGTTCTGTAACACCACAGACAAATGCTGCGATAGCTGCAGATGTAACGAGACCGATTGCAACTTTCTTTTTACCAGGTTTTGCTGTATGTACCATAGCCAGAGCTGCTCCAGGAACACCGAACATCATACATGGGAAGAATCCTGACATGTACATTCCAAGGCTCCATGATACGTCTGCTGATGTTTCTCCTGCCCAGAAGTGTGTCAGATCTCCAAGTCCGATTGTTTCAAACCAGAATACGTTGTTCAGAGCATGGTGCAGACCGAATGGAATGAGCAGTCTGTTGAAGAATGCATAGATACCAGCTCCAATTGCATCCAGGCTTACGATACCTTTTCCAAGTGCAACCAGTGCTCCAAAGATTACCGGCCATACAAACAGTAATACAACAGATGCAATAATAGAAACAACACCAGCTACGATTGCAACACAACGTTTTCCACTGAAGAATGACAGCCAGTCAGGAAGCTGTGTGTTTTTAAATCTGTTGTAGCACATAGCACCGATGAGACCAGCAATGATACCGATGAATGGGTTTGCGATCTTATTGAATGCAAGGGTTGTTGTCTCACTTAATGTTCTGATAACAGATACGTTTGCAGTAGAAAGCAGGTTTGTGATCATCAGCCAGGAAGCCAATGCAGCAAGACCAGCTGTACCATCGTTATCGTCAGACATACCAACACCGATACCGATTGCAAACAGGATTGCCATGTTATCGATCAGAGCTCCACCTGCTTTTACCAGATAAAAACCGATCTGCTGAACGATACCATTGATTTCTCCGCCCTGCATTGTTGCCGGACAAAGAGCGTATCCGATTCCCATTAAAATACCGCAAATAGGCAGACATGCTACTGGCAGCATCAGGGATTTACCTAATTTTTGTAAAAATTTCATTTGTTTTCCTCCTTCTCAAAATCCTTTTCCTAATTTGGAATAATCCCTTTATTTATTTTAATTCAGCGATACCGCTGATTTAAAACCGTAGTTTTATTTTTCTTCGATTGTCAGCACATCGTCTCCGGCGTTGACTTCTTTTCCAAATTCCGGTGTGACAGCTGCATAATCGGCTGTATTACAGATCAACATTGGTGTGATGATATCATAGCCCGCTGCTTTTACTTTTTCCAAATCCACTGTCAGAAGCAGATCTCCCTTTTTCACCGTATCTCCGGCTTTGACATGTCCTTCAAAACCTTCTCCTTTTAACTGTACCGTATCCAGCCCTACATGGATTAGGACTTCTGCCCCGAACTCTGTTGTGAGGCTGATGGCATGAAGAGTATCAAATACCATACCGATGGTACCGTCTGCCGGTGCATAAATCTTACCTTCCGATGGGATCACTGCAACTCCATCTCCCAGAATCCCTTCACTAAATGTAGGATCGTTCACCTCTTTGATGGAAACAGCCTTTCCCTTTGCCGGTGCTCCCAGCACATGTGCCTTGTCTTTTTTCTTCTTAAAAAGTCCAAACATCTTTCTTCCTCCTATTCTTCTGCCGCAGTCACTCTGCGGATATGAATCGCGAGATACATGATCTCTTCTCCCGACAGACTGCATTCTGTCTCTTTTTCTATATATGATGCCACCTGTTTGCTGCAGGCATACTCTTTTTGGTACTTCTTCTGCATCAATTCTGCCAGTTCAGACTCCTCATCCGGAAGAAGTTCTTTTCTGTAAACACGCTGCAGCAAAAACTTGATATGGGTTACAAATCTCTCGTAATGAAGAGATGATTCATCCAATTTGATCTGAAGTTCTTCTTCTACGATCTCCAGAATCTTCCTGACCAGATTCGGAAACTTTACTGCATCCCGTATGTCTGTTCCATACTCTGCATTTAAAAAATGAAGTGCGATAAATCCCGCCTCGTCCTCTGGAAGTCGGATTTGAAGTTTCTCCTCGATCGTCTTGATCGCATACATCCCCAGCTCATATTCTCTGGAGTAAAACCTTTTGATCTCCCATAACAATGCGTTCTGCGGTTTGATCCCCTGCTGATATCTTGTGATTGCAAAATTAATATGATCTGTCAGAGTTACATAAATGCTCTGATTTAATTTTAGCTTCAAATTTTCTTTTGCATAAGCAATGATATCACTGGATACCTTCACATGCTCCAGAGGCATATCTTCCAGAAGGTCTTTAAACTGCTCTGCAATCGTCTGGCTTTTGATGCGGAATATCTTTTCAATCTTAGATTCCGCAATGGATTTTCCAGGCTTCATTCCAAATCCAAGTCCCCGTCCCATGACAACAACTTCTCTTCCTTCGCCATCCACAGCAGATACAATGTTATTATTTATAATTTTCTGAATTACCATTTTTATGCGAATCCTCTTTTCATTCCATCAGGCATTAAAATTCTCTGTTTTAAAAATAAAAAACCAGTATTTACAAGAGAATAGACCTGTGGTATTACTCTCTTATAAAACTGGTTTTGCCTGCCTGACAGTAACAATCCAATCTGATTCAATTCGTTATATCAACTATAACAGAGGCGGTATCTCAAGTCAACCGCCCGGAAGCCTCAAATTTAGATTTTGGTAATATTGTTTATATTTTCTTTATATTTTCGTACAAATGTACCAATACTATTTTTATCTAGGAATTTTAGACAATGCTGCTTCATCTGCTACCAGTGTCACATCACTGTGCATCTGAAGGATAGATGCTGGTACCTGTGGTGTCACTGGTCCGAAAAATGCATCTCTTACGATATCTGCTTTGTCTTCTCCGCTGACAATGATCAAGATCTTCTTTGCCTGCATGATCGTTCCGATTCCCATCGTATAAGCTTGTCTCGGAACATCCTCTGCGGATGCGAAGAAACGCTTGTTTGCTTCGATCGTGCTTTCTGTCAGATCTACGCAGTGTGTCGTCTTGTCAAATGCTTCTGCCGGTTCGTTGAATCCGATATGTCCATTGTGTCCCAGTCCAAGAAGCTGAAGATCTACGCCGCCAAGAGAACGGATCAGCTCCTCGTATCTTGCACACTCTTTGTCTGCATCTGGTTCCATACCATTTGGCACGTTTGTATTTTCTTCTTTGATATTTACATGGTTAAACAAATGCTCATGCATAAAGTAATAATAACTCTGGTCATTCGCACGATCCAGTCCTTTGTACTCGTCCAGATTTACGGAAGTTACCTTGGAGAAATCCAGATCTCCCTTTTCATACCACTCTACCAGTTTCTCATAAGTACCGATCGGTGTAGAACCTGTTGCAAGCCCCAATACACAATCTGGTTTCATGATTACCTGTGCAGACAAAATATTCGCTGCTTTTCTGCTCATATCTTTGTAGTCTTTTGCTTCAATAATTTTCATGTTGATTCCTCCTCAATTCCATGTAAGCCCGCGAACTCCAAAATGCGGCTCTTTTCTTTTTATCCTGTATGGATAGAACATATTTCATTATATACTTGTTTTAGAATTTGTACAATGAAAAAGTTTACTTTTCATACTCGATCCCCACCAGAAACAACCCCTGCGGCGGCGCTGTCACTCCAGCTGCTTTTCGATTTCTCGCTTCCAGGATTTCTCTTACCTGATCCGGGCTATAGAAACCTCTTCCGACACGCACCAGAGTTCCCACGATGATCCGTACCATATTGTACAAAAATCCGTTCCCCCGGATCCGGATCGTGATCTCATCTCCTTTTGGCAGGATTTCCAGACTGTAGATTGTCCGTACTGTATCCTCCACATCCGTCCTCACATTGCAAAAACTTACAAAATCATGAGTCCCCACCAGATACTGTGCAGCTTCTTTCATTTTCTCAATGTCCAGATCAAAGGAGACAAAATAGCGGGTCAGGCGCCTCGTTGGATCCGGTATCTTTGCATTCAGAATATGATATTCATATGTTTTTGTAGAATTACAATATCTCGGATGCCAGTCCACTGGCACCTCTTCAGATCGGATCACAACGATATCTTCCGGAAGTCTCTGGTTCAGTGCATAGGAGATCCGTTCCGGTGGAATGGAGGTCTCCGAGTCAAATACTGCCACATTTCCAAGCGCATGGACACCCGAATCGGTACGGCTTGCACCGATCACTGCAACCTCTTCTCCTGTCAGCTTTTGAATGGCACGATTGAGTACTTCTTCTACAGTAATCCCATTCGGCTGGATCTGCCAGCCACAATAATTCGTCCCGTCATATGCAACGGTCAGTTTGATTCTCTTCATAAACGTTCTTCGTTCCTTTATTTTAGAATATCCAGATGTGAAACGGCACCATTCTGCCAAGCACAAGGATCGCAGCCAGATAACATATCAGAACTCCATATGCCATCCGATCTCGATTGTGATATACCAGCGGCTTCATCTTCGTCCTGCCGTCGCCGCCCCGATAACAGCGTGCCTCCATTGCCATGGCAAGATCGTTAGCCCGCCGGAATGCTGAAACAAATAGTGGAACCAAAATCGGAATCATTGCTTTTGCTCTCTGGATGATATTTCCGCTTTCCAGATCCGCTCCTCTCGCAATCTGAGCTTTCATGATCTTGTCCGTCTCCTCCAGAAGAATCGGGATAAACCGAAGTGCGATAGACATCATCATTGCCACCTCATGTACCGGAACTTTCACCTTATTAAGAGGACGCAGTAATTTCTCAATTCCATCTGTAAGCGCATTTGGCGTAGTTGTAAAGGTCATAAGAGAAGATCCTGCGATCAGATAAATCAGACGAATCGCCATATATACGGAAATTTCCACACCTGCCTCGGTAATCTTAAAAATCCAAAAATGTACCAGTACTTTTCCTCCAGTATTTAGGAACAGATTGAATCCCACAGTGATCAACAGCAGGATCATGATCGGCTTTAATCCTTTCATAATAAACTGAAACGGCACTTTACTCAGATGAATGACACCTGCCAGAAACACCGTTGCCACCAGATAACCCAGCACACTTTTCTGCACAAACAACGAGATCAGAAACAGCAATGTGCCCACGATCTTAACTCTGGGATCCAGGCGGTGAAGTACACTGTTTGCCGGATAGTACTGCCCGATTGTAATATCTCGAATCATAATTTTATTTCCTCCGGATGTTTTTCTGCAAAATAACGCATGATCTCATCTGCCGCTTCCTGTACTGTCGTAACGTCCTTCCCTACATCCAGCCCGTTCTGGCGCAGTTCATGCATGATATAAGTCACCTGCGGCGCTGCAAGTCCTACTTTTTCCAACTCCTGATAATGAGAAAATACCTCTCGCGGAGTTCCATCCAGGAACTTCTCTCCCCGGTTCATCACGACAATGCGCTCCACATACCTGGCAATATCTTCCATGCTATGGGAAACCAGCACAACTGTGATTCCTGTCTTTTTGTGCAATTCTTCAATCTGATCCAGAATCTCATCCCTTCCCCTTGGATCCAGTCCCGCTGTTGGTTCATCCAATACCAGTATCTTGGGACGCATTGCCAGAACCCCTGCGATCGCAGCTCTTCTCTTCTGTCCGCCGGACAGTTCAAAGGGAGACTGCAAATAAGACTCTTCCGGAAACCCCACCAGCTCCAGTGCCTCTCTTGCCCGTTTCTCGCATTCTTCTTTGGAAAGTCCCTGATTTTTCGGCCCAAAACAGACGTCGGTCAGGACATCCACCTCGAACAACTGATGCTCCGGATACTGAAAGACCAGTCCCACCTGACTTCGCAGTTCTTTCATATCATATCCTTCTGCGTATACATCGTTTCCTTCATAATACATCTCACCGGATGTGGCCTTCATCAGTCCGTTGAAATGCTGGATCAAGGTCGATTTCCCGGATCCTGTATGTCCGATGATCCCCAGAAACTGCCCTTGGGGGATTTCTAAACTTACATCTTTCAATGCTTCTTTTTCATATGCGGTCCCCTGACCGTAAACATAATGAATGTGTTTTAATTCAATTGACATAATGCCTCCACCAGTTCTTCTCTTCTCAGGATTCCCCTTGGGATATCCAGCCCTCTTTTTCTCAGTTCATCTGCCAGCATGGTCACCTGCGGTACATCCAGCCGATACTGTTTTAATTTGTCCTCCTGGGAGAACACTTCCTTTGGTGTACCATGCATGACCACATGCCCCTGATCCATCACAAACACCTGATCCGCATCAATGACTTCTTCCATATAATGTGTGATCAGGATCACCGTCACTTTCTTTGTCTTCTGCAGTCTTCGGACGGTCTTGATCACTTCTTTTCTTCCGTTCGGATCCAGCATGGCAGTCGGTTCATCCAGCACAATACACTTTGGTTCCATGGCAATCACTCCCGCAATGGCAACCCTCTGCTTCTGCCCACCGGAAAGTTTGTTCGGAGAAGACTTCCGGTATTCCAGCATTCCTACATCTTTTAAGCTTTCTTCCACCCGTTTCCATATATCATCGGACGGCACTCCCAGATTCTCCGGCCCAAATCCTACATCTTCTTCCACCACGGTTCCGATGATCTGGTTGTCCGGATTCTGAAACACCATTCCCGCAGACTGTCTTACATCCCACAGATTTTCCGGCTCTTTGGTATCTCTTCCATTCACCCACATGGTTCCTCCTGACGGCACCAGGATCGCATTCATATGCTTTGCCAGCGTGGACTTGCCGGAACCATTGTGTCCCAGAATTGCCACAAAGGAACCTTCCTTTATCTCAATATCGACTCCGTCAATGGCACGTTTCATCCCGACTACATTGCCTTCTTCGTCTCTTTTTTCATATTCATAGATCAGCTTTTCCGTCTGTATCATCGTTCGACTCCTTCTCTATCTGAGATTCCCTTCCTTTTACCGATTCCTTAGTATAGCACACTTTTATAGAAGAAAAAAGTAGAGCTGATGGATTCTTTTCAAAAGAAAAAGCAGCCAAATGACTGCTTTTTCTCCCTCTTTTTATGCCAGCTCCGGCTCGCCGTATTCTTCTCCGAATGTCTCGACTGTTACCTTTTTCATCACCTGTGGCTCCAGCGGCTTGTCACTGTAATCTGTAGCTGTCTCTGCAATTTTATTGACAACGTCCATTCCCTCTGTGATCTTTCCAAATGCAGCGTAGGCTCCGTCCAGGTGAGGCGCTTTTTTATGCATGATAAAGAACTGGCTTCCTGCAGAATCTGGATGCATTGCACGTGCCATCGACAGTACGCCTGCATCGTGCGCCAGATGATTGGTCACACCGTTCTGAAGGAACTCTCCTTTGATCGTATATCCCGGGCCGCCCATACCGGTTCCGTCCGGGCATCCTCCCTGGATCATGAATCCACTGATCACGCGGTGGAATGTCAGTCCGTCATAAAATCCTTTTTTTACCAGAGACACAAAATTCTTTACTGTGTTCGGTGCAATTTCCGGATATAACTCTGCTTTCATAATATCGCCGTTTTCCATTTCAAATGTAACAACTGGATTTGCCATATCATTTCTCCTCTTTTCTATCAGACTTCGGCTTTTGTAAAGCCGTACATGAGGTTATTGTAGCGGATTTGCACGATTTCGTCAACATATTGTGTTTTTCTGGAATTTTCTGAAAACTTTTTCAAAACCTCTTGAATTTTCCCTGTAATCGCAGTATTTTTAAATCGTAAGTAGTAAGTAATAAGTAATCACTAATTTTCTCATCTAAGAGGAGGGACTTCTTATGACGAATTTATCATTACAAGACCGATTTGCACTGATCGCATTGAATGCATTAAACAGCACCCGAAATTCCACTGCCAAAAAAGCGGCTATACGCTGTATTTCAGCTGCTGATATACTGGACCGGTTTTTAAATGAAACGGAAGAAAAGGCCGTGGATTCTACGGAATATCTTTCTCTTCTTCAGGAATTGCCAGCTTCTTTAAAAGAAGCTGCTCACCTGTCTTCCACTGCTTCAAAGGAACTGGAACATACCGTTTACACGCGTCTTCACGATCTGGGGCTGATGACACAGGCTTCCGCTTTGGTTAGCTGTGACCTGGAATTTGCTTCTGCCGGCAACCAGATTCTGGAATACCGGACAGATCTTAAAGAATATTCTCGCCAGACAGAAAGTATCCGGGCAGAATTGATGGAAGAAGGCAATGTAACGGATGAAACCGTTTGCCTGCTCTGGCTGCTGCGTGAGAGCAGCTGCTTTTATGATTTATTCTCCAAAGAAGAACGTCAGTATCTTTCTACCCGCATCAATGAACTGTACTTAAATTCCCTGCTGGCCAAAACATTGCTTCCACTTTCCATTCACAGTGCTCTCGACAGTGCCGCGCTTGGACTGTTTTCCAAGAAGAAATCCTTCTTCTCTACCCAGCTTGGCACCGGGGTTTTATTTCAGGTTCCCTTTATGGAGCGGTCCAGCGCTGTTTTTATCGAATCGGAAGAATTGTACTGTAACGCTGAAAAACGTCTGGAAAATGTCGTTGCCAGACTGGAAGCAAACGGAAATGAGGTCCATATCATCCGAGCGGGCAGCGTACCGCTTTTGCAGATCGACAATCTTTATTATGAATGTATCCCCACACAGCGCCAGTATTACCGGGCTCCGGTCTTCGGGGTTCAGCTGAGAAGATATGTAATGTAAAATAAAAATAAAGGAGTATTCTTATGTCCAGACAACGTTCTATGGAGAAAATACTGGCTTCGGAGTATGTTTCAATCGGTGAACTGGTTCGTATCACCGGCTGCCGATACAGCACTTTAAAATTCTATACAGAAGAAGGGATGCTGCCATTTGAACAAGCAGAAGAAAATCTGACCCGCCGTTTTCCACGGGAAGCGGCGGTCGAAAGAATTGAACAGATACGCACCCTCCGGCAGAACGGACTTTCCATTCCTGAGATTAAAAAACTCCTATAGTCACTTTGTACACCATTATCTGTTTTTTTTAGTCACTCGTAACATTGTCCATTTGAACCTCTGACGGTATACTTAATTACAGAAAACAACGAAACAATGATTTTAAGGAGGCTATTTCAAATGGCAAGTTTATCATTAAAAGGAATTCAGAAAATTTATCCAAATGGATTTCACGCAGTAAAAGATTTCAATCTGGACATCGAAGATAAAGAGTTCATCATCTTCGTAGGACCTTCTGGATGTGGAAAATCTACAACACTTCGTATGATCGCAGGTCTGGAAGATATTTCAGGCGGTACACTGGAGATCGACGGAAAAGTTATGAACGATGTAGAGCCAAAAGACAGAGATATCGCGATGGTATTCCAGAACTACGCTCTGTATCCACATATGACAGTATATGACAACATGGCATTCGGACTGAAACTTCGTAAAGTTCCAAAAGATGAGATTGATAAAAAAGTAAAAGAAGCAGCCAGAATCCTTGATCTGGAAAAACTGCTTGACCGTAAACCAAAAGCTCTTTCCGGTGGACAGAGACAGCGTGTTGCTATGGGACGTGCCATCGTTCGTAATCCAAAGGTATTCCTGATGGATGAGCCACTTTCCAACCTGGATGCAAAACTGAGAGTTCAGATGCGTATCGAGATTTCCAAACTTCATGAAAATCTGGGCGCTACGATCATCTACGTAACACATGACCAGACAGAGGCTATGACTCTTGGTACAAGAATCGTTGTTATGAAAGACGGAGTTGTTCAGCAGGTAGATACACCTCAGAACCTTTACAACACACCTTGCAACCTGTTCGTAGCAGGATTCATCGGATCTCCTCAGATGAACTTCATGGATGCAGTTGTAAATGTAAAAGGAAATGATGTAACACTTACAGTTGGAGAGCACGTACTGAAAGTTCCTGCTTCTAAGAGACAGGCACTGATTGACGGAGGATATGATGGAAAAACAGTTGTTCTTGGTATCCGTCCGGAAGACGTACATGACTCACAGGCATTTATCAGCAATTCACCTGACAGTGTTATCGAATCTACAATTAAAGTTTACGAGCTGCTCGGAGCAGAAGTATATCTGTACTTCGATGTAGAAGGTACACAGATGACAGCCCGCGTAAATCCTCGCACAACACTGAGAACTGGAGATCATGCTGTATTTGCTCTTGATATGGAAAAAATCCATCTCTTTGATAAAGAAACAGAGTTGACGATTACAAACTAATGTTTTAAAATCTCATCTTTGACAGTTGATTAGTTAAAAAAGTGCCATAATCCCTGTAAATACAA
>ERZ894236.1611-NODE-1611-length-14854-cov-9.05358_pt1 | contig 14854 bp, 12 predicted proteins | sample MGYA00380297_ERZ894236 | MGnify/ENA primary metagenome ERZ894236 (study PRJEB32331, sample SAMN06328420) | human gut metagenome | biome: human gut microbiome; feature: stool | host: Homo sapiens | collected 2014-08-04 ... | reverse complement strand
GGCACGCGCTGCACGCGGTGCACGCCGCTTTCAAATTTTAATCTGGAATACGCGCCGTCACCGTCGATTGTGAAGCTGACTTCCTTAAAGCCGCCAAGCTCCGTTTCATTCAGGCTGACGATCTCCGTTTTCCAGCCGCGCTTTTCGGCGTACATGTTGTACATGCGGTAAAGGTTATAGGCGAACAGCGCCGCTTCCTCGCCGCCTGCGCCGCCGCGAATTTCCACGATAACACTGCGGTCGTCGTTGGGGTCGCGGGGCAATAATAAAATTTTGAGTTCTTCCGAGATGCTTTCGATATCGCTTTTGGCGGCGCCCATCTCGTCGCTCGCCATTTGGCGCAGCTCTTTATCGGCTTCGGAGTCGTTTAAAATCGCTTCGGCATCCTCGAGCGACGCTTCGGCCTTTTTTAAGGCGCGGTATTTTTCCACGATGGGTTCGATTTCTTTGTGCTCCTTCATGAGGTCGCGGTAGAGATTGCGGTCTGCCGCAACGGCGGGATCATAGAGCTTCATATTAAGCTCTTCATATCGGTTTTCAAAAACCGAGAGATTTTCAAACATAGCAAAGCTTCCTTTCAGACAGATAGTTAAATGAAACGGTCTGAGAGGCGCTACTGCTCGCTGCCGGCACTTTCGCGCACGATCTTGCGAATGTTCTTTTCACACTTGTGGCGGGGCACCATGACTTCTCTGCCGCAGCCGGTGCAGCGGATTTTAAAATCCGCGCCGATGCGCAGCACTTCAAACACGTTTGTCCCGCAGGGGTGCGGCTTTTTCATTTGTAATCTGTCGCCTACCCGAACATCCATGGTACAGCCTCCTTTATCGTGTATTGGGCGCGAATGCTCCCTTGAAAATTCAGTATAGCACAATGCTGTATTGATGTCAAAGCAAAAGACCGCCTGCGCGGGACTTTCCCTTGCAGACGGCCTTTTCGGTTTCTATTTTATTCCAAACGCTTTGTGAAAACGCTTTTACGCTGCGATGTGAATGCCGCTCTTCTTCAGCGCGAAACTGAGGGCGGTCGCTACGCCGTAAGCTGCCGCAACGGAGACGATGTCCTTGACGAGATACGGCACGGAGGCCACAAGGAACGCCGCCCACGGGCCGTTGCCGGAGATCATGCCGAACTGAATCGTGCCGCACAGATGGCAAGCCGCAAGACCCGCAACACCGAGTACAATGGCGAGCACACGGTGCGGCATTTTTGTGCCGAGACCGCACAGCGCAGCCATGGGCAGGAAGCCGTAGATGTAGCCGCCCGCGAGACCGACAAGCGAACCGAAGCCGCCGGAGAAGTTTGCAAACACCGGCAGACCGACAGCGCCGAGCACGATATAGACGAGCACGGCGAGCGTGCCGCGCTTACAGCCGAGTGCATAGCCGCACAGGGCGACCGCGAAGGTCTGTAAGGTGACCGGGATGCCGCTCGGCAGCGGGAACGAAATCTGCGACAAAACGGCGAGCACGGCGGCGAATACGCCGACCATGACGATATTGGTGATTTTCTCTCTGTTGCTGTTCATGTTATTTACCCCTATTCGTTTCGGAATACGGCACACTAAGCAGTTTATTCGGCTTTCGGGTTTGCAAAGCCCTTGTGGATCTGCACCTCGCCTGCGGAGAACGCGCGCTCCTCTCCGCTATCGAGACGGACGAGCAGGTGCGCTTCGTCGCTGATACCGGTGACGACACCGCGGTACGTCTCCTCCCCGAGCGAGAACGTGATGGCGCGGCCGGTGAGGAACGAGTGGCTGCGATACGATTCGATGAACGCGTTCGAGCCGAGATTCTTATACAGCGCGAAAAAGCGGCTGATGACGGCAGCCGAAATGCGGCTGCGCATCTCCACGGGGCACGGGCCGTCAAAAATAGCACCGGCGATGGAGCGAATCTCCTCCGGGAAGCCCTCTTCCGGCACAGCGATGTTGATGCCGATGCCGAGCACGGCCCAGTTGAGACCGCCGTTTTCAAAATCAACGGAAGCTTCCGTTAAAATGCCGCAGACCTTTTTCTCGTTGAGGTAAACGTCGTTCACCCATTTGATTTGCGGGTTTAGCCCCGTGACCTGCTCAATGGCTTCGCACACGGCGACCGCTGCGGTAGTCGTGATGAAAAGCGATTTTTCAGCGGTGCAGTGCGGGCGGAGCAGCAGGCTGAAATAAATACCTGTACCCGGCGGCGATGTGAAGTGCCGACCGAGCCTGCCCTTGCCTGCCGTCTGCGATTCCGCAATGAGCACGGTGCCCTCCGGCGCGCCCTGCTCCGCCTGTGCCTTTAAAAGCGTATTGGTGGAGGTGACTTCGGTCTGCACCTGCAAGTAAACCGGCATATCGGTATCGAGGAACCGTGAGACACTCTGCACGGTAAGCACATCGCTTTCCGGCGCCAGCGTATAGCCGCGCTTTGGCACGGCGCGAATTTTATGCCCGGCTTCTTCAAGCTTTTGGATGGCTTTCCACACGGCATTGCGGGAAACGCCGAGCGATGACGCAAGCTGCTCGCCGGAGAGGTATTCTCCGCGATTTTTTTCAAGCGCGTCTAAAACTGCATCTTGTATGCGCATAAATTTCCTTTCCGGCAAAACCGGCAGCGAAAATTTCGTCTACCAGTTTACCACACACAAAGCGTTTCGTCAACCTAAAATTAAAATTAAGGTGACGAATAACAAAACACCGATTGAATGGAAAAGCAAAAGCCCGCACAGCGCATGGTTTTGCTCTGTGCGGACAACTATTCCATTACTTCTTTTTCTTGAAGCCGTCCTTCAGCGAAACGGAGCGGTTGAAGACAAGGTGGTCTTCTGCGGAATCCTTGTTATCCACGCAGAAATAGCCCTGACGCATGAACTGGAAGCTCTCGCCCGGCTTCGCGGTTTTGAGGCCCGCTTCCACCTTGCAGCCCGTGAGGACCTTGAGGGAATCCGGGTTTAAAAGCTCTAAGAAATCGCCTGCATCCGGGTCTTCCACAGTAAAGAGGTTATCGTAGAGGCGAATTTCGGCGTCTTCGGCGTTCTTCGCGTCCACCCAATGGATGGTGCTCTTGATCTTGCGGCCGTCTGCCGGGTTGCCGCCGCGGGACTCGGGGTCATACTCCGCATAGACCTCGACGACGTTGCCGTTTTCGTCCTTTTTGCAGCCGGTACATTTGACAACATAAGTGGTCTTGAGGCGCACTTCATTTCCCGGGAAAAGGCGGAAATAGCCCTTTACAGGGGTCTCCATGAAGTCTTCGGCTTCAATGTACAGCTCACGGCCGAACGTAACCGTGCGGGTACCGTCTTCGGGACGGTTCGGGTTGTTTTCGACCTCGAACGTCTCGGTCCTATCTTCGGGATAGTTCGTCAAAATGAGCTTTACGGGGTTCAGAACGCCCATGACGCGCTTTGCCGTGAGGTTCAGGTCTTCGCGCAGGCAATGCTCGAGAAAGCTGTATTCCACGGTAGAGTTCACCTTGGAAACACCGTTGCGCACGCTGAAATTGCGAATGGAGGCCGGGGTGTAGCCGCGGCGGCGCAGGCCGCAGATGGTGGGCATTCTCGGGTCGTCCCAGCCGCTGACATAACCGCCTTCGACGAGTGCGCGCAGCTTGCGTTTGCTCATGACAGTGTTGTTGATGCCGAGGCGGGCAAACTCGATCTGACGCGGCTTTGCGGGCAGCGTGACGTTGTTGATAACCCAATCGTACAGCGGACGGTGATCCTCAAATTCCAACGAACACAGCGAGTGCGTGATGTGCTCCATGGCGTCCTCGATGGGGTGCGCGAAGTCGTACATCGGGTAGATGCACCATTTGGTACCGGTGCGATGGTGCGGCATGTGGTTGATGCGGTAGATGACCGGGTCGCGCATATTGAAGTTGCCGGAAGCGAGGTCAATCTTTGCACGGAGCGTCATTCTGCCGTCTTCAAACTCGCCGGCGCGCATGCGGGCAAACAGGTCGAGACTCTCCTCCATCGGACGGTCACGGTACGGGCTCTGCGCCGGGGTGGTGAGGTCGCCGCGCATTTCACGCATCTGGTCAGGCGTGAGCTCGCAAACATAGGCAAGACCTTTTTTGATGAGCTCTACGGCGCCGTTGTACATATCTTCAAAATAATCGGAAGCATAGTAGAAGCGGTCTTCCCAATCGTAGCCGAGCCAGTGGATATCTTCCTTGATGGCATCGACGTACTCCACGTCTTCCTTTGTGGGGTTCGTGTCGTCCATGCGCAGGTTACAGATGCCGTTAAAGCGCTCTGCAGTACCGAAATCGACGTAGATCGCCTTGGCGTGGCCGATGTGCAGGTAGCCGTTCGGCTCCGGCGGGAAACGGGTGTGCACCTTCATGCCTTCGCAGCGGCCGCCCTCTGCGAGGTCTTCTATAATAAAATCATCGATAAAACTGCTGCTGATCTCCTCGGAGACCGCTTCGTTTTTGATCTCTTCACTCATAATTTGTCCATACCTTTCCTAATATCAGGTTTTTCCTCTTGCTTTATGCGTTCTCGATCTTTTGAAGGCCGAGCTGTAAACGGCGCAGTGCCTCCTCCTTGCCGAGCACGGCGAGAATTTCCATAGCGCCGCCGGGGGTAACGGTCTGGCCTGCCGCCGCGATGCGTACCGGCCACAGCAGAGTGCCGTTTTTCACTTCGAGGCTCTGTGCGAGGGCAATGAGTGCATCGTGGATGGTATCAACCTGCCAGTTTTCAATGGCGGACAGCGTCTCGATGGCGGCACGCAGCATGACGGGCGCGTTCTCGAGCGTTGCCTTGCTCTTTTTGTTTATGAAGAGGTCTGCGGAATATTCCGGCAGCTCTTTGAAGAAGCCGAGCAGGCTCGGGATTTCCTTAAACTTCAAAATACGCGGCTGCAAAATGGCGTCGAGCACGTCGAACGGCTTTTCTGCGTCGCCGAAAATCTCTTTGTAGTACGGCATCGCCGCGGTGCGGAACTCTTCCCCGCTCATCTTGCGGATGTATTCGCCGTTGAACCACAGGAGCTTATCGTAATCGAACACGGCGGGCGATTTGCTGATGCCGTCGATGGAGAATGCTTCTTCGAGCTCTTTCAGCGAGAAAATTTCCCGGTTATCCTTCGGGCACCAGCCGAGCAGCGCGATGTAGTTCGTGATGACCGGTGCGAGGTAGCCGTCTTCGAGGAGGCCCTGAAAGCTTGTGGAACCGTGGCGCTTCGAAAGCTTTGAGACGGAGCCGTCTTCGTTTTTGCCCATGATGAGCGGCAGGTGCACATAAATCGGCTTTTCCCAGCCGAACGCGTCGTAGAGCATGTTGTACTTCGGTGTAGAGGTGAGGTACTCGCAGCCGCGCACGACATGCGTAATGTGCATGAGGTGGTCGTCGATGACGTTTGCAAAGTTGTAGGTCGGGTAGCCGTCGGACTTTAAAAGCACCTGATCTTCGATCTCTTTGTTTTCGATCGTGATGGTGCCGTAAACGGCGTCTTCAAAGGACGTGGAGCCCTCGAGCGGCACACGCTGACGAATGACATACGGCATACCGGCGTCGAGGTTCTTCCGGATTTCCTCTGCGGGCAGGTCGCGGCAATGACGGTCGTAACCGCCGAACTCGCCGTCCTGATGAATGGACTCGAGGCGCTCTTTGGTGCAGAAGCAATAATATGCCTTGCCCTCGCGCACAAGCTGCTCTGCGTAGGGTTTATAAATATCCTTGCGTTCGCTCTGTACATACGGGCCGTATTCGCCGCCGATATCCGGTCCTTCGTCATGCTGCAGACCGACTTGCTGCAGTGTATTATATATAACGTCTGTTGCGCCTTCTACATAGCGCTCCTGATCTGTGTCTTCAATTCTGAGCACAAACGTGCCGTTTTGGGACTTCGCCACCAGATACTCGTACAGCGCCGTTCTGAGGTTTCCGACGTGCATGAAACCGGTGGGGCTCGGCGCAAAGCGTGTGCGAACCATTAAAACAACCTCCTTGGTTTTTCGGTGCGTTGCTATCCATGCCGCCGGCATGAAAAAATACTACACCATCATATAATGTTCTATTATATATCTGTGCGCAAAATTTTGCAATAAAAAAACGGGAAAAAGCGCCATCTTTTTCCCGTTTTCTGTTCTTAATCGTCCTTGAGGAACGCCACGTACTCTTCAAGGCACATGTTCAGCTCGTTCATGCGCTGCGCGTGCTCCTTGCCGACGTAGCGGTAATGCCACGGCTCGTAATCGATGCCGGTGATGCTCTCCTTGCCTTTGGGGTAGCGCTCGACAAAGCCGTATTCTGCGGCGTGCTCCTGCAGCCATGTGTAGGCTTCCGTCTCGCGGAAATCGTCTTCAACATCGTTGAAATCGACCGCAAGGCCGGTGTGATGCTCGCTGTACCCCGGCGCCTGAATGGTGATCCGCGCGTCTTCATACGCTTTTTCATAGGTCATGCCGTCTGCCATGCGGCGCTGCACGGCGCGATCCAGCACGCTTTCCTGCTCCTCCACGCTGCGATAGCCCGAGGCAATCCACAAATTGATCTCGTCGTTATACGCTGCATTGATAAGCGCCGTGAGCTCCGGGTACATTTTGGAGTTGACGGTGATGGTATCGAACAGCGTCGGGGTCATTTGGAAATCGTCCGGCAGCGGCACTTCGCTGTTCACAAGCACAAGCCGCCAATCGCCGAGCTGCTGAAAGGCAGATTCGGGAGCAGAGGTCGTTTTAGAAAGCACACTTGCTTTGGCTGAAATGTTCTCCGCAGCGGTGCTCGGTGCCGCTTCCGGCGAGGCGGCAGCTTCTATGGGCTCTGCATTTTGATGCGGCATGGCAAGCAGCGCTGTGATGATCAGCACAGCCGCAATGCACCCTGCCCCACTAAGCAAAAGCCGGGCACGCGATTTCAGTACACGTGCGGGAATCCTGTTATGCTTCTTCCGTTTTTGCGGCTGTTTTAATCTGTAATGTCCACCTTGCGGCCCTGCCATGTGCTTTGCCACGTTCATGCTCCCTTTTCTTTCGTATCTTCTATTGCAAGTATACCACATAACTGGTATACTAATCCATAGTTCCTAAATTGTTTTTTCATCTTTTTTTCATTTTGAAGGAGTGACCTTGATGAAAAGGATCTTTATGCGCGGCAACCCCGGCGATTTTGCAAATTATGTGGCGGCGCTGACGGCTTGCGGCGCGGAACCGGTAATCTCGATGACACTTTCCGACGCAGACACCTGCGACGGCCTGCTGATTCCCGGCGGCGCCGATGTAAATCCTGTGCTCTATGGGCAGGAAAACACGGCGAGCGAAGGCATCGATGACAGCCGTGATGCAGACGAGATTGCGCTTGCAAAATGCTTTTTTGCAGCGGGCAAGCCGGTGCTCGGCATTTGCAGAGGACATCAGGTGCTGAACGTGGCATTCGGCGGCGACCTCATTCAGGATGTGCCGGACCCGCAGCACCACATGGCGGCAAAAGAGACCGGCGACGCCATTCACACGGTACGCGCGCAGCATGATCTGATGCGCGAATTTTACGGCGAAGAATTCCCCGTGAACAGTGCACACCATCAGGCCGCAGGTAAGCTCGGCGCGGGACTTATCCCCCTGTGCGTCAGCGACGACGGCATCAACGAGGGCTTTATCCATGAAAACGGCAAGGTGATCGGCGTGCAGTTTCACCCGGAGCGCATCGGCTTTGCGCACCGCCGCCCCGATGCAGTGAACGGCGAAAAGCTGTTTCGCTATTTTCTGAGTCTGATTTAAAGCCGCTTTCCTCTATTTTCCGCTTCCGCATAAAATTGTGAAAAAACTGCTTGCTTTTTTCCCGGGCATCGTGTATAATAAATTCGTTATCCGGGTGTAGCGCAGTTTTGGTAGCGCGCTTGAATGGGGTTCAAGAGGCCGCAGGTTCAACTCCTGTCACTCGGACCATAACAGGACACCAATTTTGATACAACACGTATCTTGATTGGTGTCCTGTTCCTTTATTACAGAGGTTTTGGTTTCCATGGGTCTTTACCATACGATTTAATCATCTTTTTTCGCAGAAATCCTTTCCGGTGAAAAATATTGCAGAGACCTTCGGTGATGAACTCCGATGTTTATTTTCACCATGTATTTGTTCTATTCAAAGATAAAGCAGGGATTTTAATGAAGCAAAACAAAAACGGATTCACATTGATGGAAATGCTAATTGTCATTGCAATCATCGCCGTATTGATTGCAGTTGCAATTCCGGTATTTGCGTCACAGCTTGAAAAAGCCAGAGAAGCGACAGATCTTGCAAATGTCCGCTCCGCTTATGCACAGGTGTCCACAGAGGCGTTGCTCGGAGATTCCGAGGCTACCGTAACCGTCAACCTAAAACAGAAGCAGGCCGACTGGCAATCCGTAGATCCTGTGAATATCGGCGGTATTGTTCATTCCAAAAGCCAAGGAGACACGGAGAACTGGAAAGGCGTTGCTGCGCCAAACGGAACCTGTGTCGTATCGTATAAGGAAGATTACGGAATCATTCTCAATTGGAGCGGAAAAGCCGATCCATCTAAACCTAAATACCCGTTTAACACAAACGTAACGGATTTCTTCCAAGTTCTATACGATACAGATTTTTGGAAAAAAGGCAGCATAAAAACCAATACAAACTTTGAGTTTGACTCCAGATGTCCGGATTCGCAATATGTTCCATCCATTACCGCAGCGATTGAAAAGCTGGATAACAGTCTTTTGCAGCAGCCTAATTGCACATGGGCCTATCTTGGCAACGGAAAAGACGGACAAGAAGCAAATCGGTATCTTTTCTGGACATCTCTGAACACGGATAAGGTCACAGCCGGAAAGGAAATCCCCGTAATTATTCAAACCGGTGACGGGAAATATTATGTTTCTGAAACCACGACCGGCAAGCGAAACGGTAAGGACTATGTCACCATCTCGGAATCGCTTACGCGGAGCCAGTATAAGGAAATTCTGAAAAACGGAGAACAGTATTCTTCGTTGGAAAAGGCTTACGATGCCTACCTCAAAGCATTGAATGCTCCCAAATATGATTCCGTACGCCAGTCCAAGTCTTAAAATGCTCTATTCCGTTACAACCTCTAAATCAGCATTCTCAGCAACTTCGTCAAATGCAAAAAGAGACAGCTTAAAGTGATATGCCCCCATACCGGGTGTCCGGTATTGGGGTACAGATCAAAGCAAACTGTCTCTTTTTTACTTGATTGATTATGTAGTTATACTGCCTGCAAACGGTATTTTTCCGCGTAGGTGCCGTAGGCGCGGCGGAAGTCGGGGTCGTCGGCACGCATGGCGCGCAGCGTTTCGTGCAGATTAAGACCGTGGTTTGCCGCATCCAGAACACAGCCGGCGATGTTGGAGCAGTGGTCAGCCGTTCGCTCGAGATCCGTCAGCAGGTCGGACCACACGAAGCCCGCTTCAATACTGCAATGACCCTGCTGCATGCGCAGAATATGGCGCGTGCGCATCTGCTCCTTCAGTGCACCGATGACCTGTTTCAGCGGCTCTACCTGTGCAGCGGCCGCAAGGTCTTTTTCGCTGAACGCGCGCTCTGCCGTATTCAATATCTCACTCACCGCGCCGATGAGCACCTTCAGCTCTTTTTCTGCGGTGGCGCTGAAGCCAAGTCCCTTGCTGCGCAGCTCTTCCGATGCCGCAAGCAGGTTCACGGCGTGGTCGGAGATACGCTCAAAATCGCCGATAATTTTTAATAATTCGGTGGCTTCTTCGCTTTCGGCATCGCTCAGCTGCTGGGCGCTCAGGCGCACCAGGTATGTACCAAGCTCGTCTTCGTAGCGGTCGCAGCGGCTCTCGTTTTCACGGATGGATTCCGCAAGCTCCGGCGAATAGTTTTCAAAGGTCGTCAGCGCCATATGCAGCGCTTCGCCTGCGCAGCGTGCCATTTCGCCCGCAACGGCACGGCAGCGGCCGAGCGCGACGGACGGTGTGATGAGCAGACGTTCTTCAAGCTCAACAGGCTGCTCTTTGCCGCCCTTATCCGGCACGATGCGGATTGCGAGCTTTTCAAGCAGGCCGCCTGCCGGCAGCAGCATCGCCGTGCACAGGATATTAAAGAGCGAGTGCGCAATCGCGATGCCGGACATGGTGGCGTTTTCATCCAGAATAGCCGGTGCGAACACGATCTTTACAATCCAGAAGGCCGTCAGTAACACGACCACGCCGATAACATTGAACATCAAATGGACAACTGCCGCGCGCTTTGCGTTCTTCTGTGTGCCCACGGAGGAGATCAGCGCCGTAACGCAGGTACCGATATTCTGGCCCATGATAATCGGGATAGCCGCCGCGTAGCTGACCTGCCCCGTTACGGCCAATGCCTGCAAAATGCCCACGGAAGCTGAGCTGGACTGGATGATACCTGTCAAAAGCGCGCCCGCAAGCACGCCAAGAATCGGATTTTTGAACATCAGGAACAGCGAAGCGAATGCCGGGACATCTTTAAGACCCGAAACCGCGCCACTCATGGTTTCCATGCCAAACATCAAGGTCGCAAAGCCAAGCAGGATCATGCCGGTATCTTTCTTTTTACCGGACTTGCAGAACATATAGAAAATGATGCCGATGAGCGCCAAAACAGGCGTGAAGGATGACGGCTTTAAAAGATTCACCCAAATATTGCTGCCGCTGATGCCCGCAAGGCTCAACAGCCACGCCGTGACGGTGGTGCCCACGTTCGCACCCATGATAACATTGATGGCTTGCCGCAGTGTCATGAGCCCGGAGTTTACGAAGCCCACTACCATGACTGTCGTCGCCGACGAGCTTTGAATGATGGCTGTGATGCCGAGGCCCGTCAAAAAGCCCGCCGGTACACTGCCGGTCATTTTATCGAGCAAGCTTTGCAGCTTGCCGCCCGCGCGGCGCTCCAGGGCCTGCCCCATCAGGTTCATGCCGAACAGGAAAAGACACAGCCCGCCGATCATCGTCAGTACATTGAAAATATCCATACCCGATTTTCCCCTTTTAACATTCTTTTACATGTATAGGAGTATATCGTGTCTATGTCAAATCAACTGTGTGTTCTTTGTAAAATCCATGTAAAATCGCTTGTTAAAAAACGACACAAAGCATGAATATCCCCCGGCGAAAAGCCGGAGGATATCTACGCTATGCGTCCTGCTGAATTTTGTTTTACACGGTGCCGGTGATAACAACCTCCGCGGTGCCGGGTGTAGTGGCCCATGTGCCGTTTTCGTTTTGCGTATACTGCGCGGCGGGAACGGTGATCTGCCCCGGAAGCGTTGCGAACACGCCGGTCGTTTCGGCATACGTGTACTGCGTACCTGCTGCCCAAGCGGTGCCGTTAAACGTGACCGCAATGTTTTTGAGGATTGGGTCAAACGTATCGGTCAGCACGATGCGCTCGGCTTCGGAAGCTTCGGTATTGCCCGTGTTTTCGATGACGAACGTATACGTAATCTGCCCGTTCCCCGTGACGACCGCAGGACACAGCGCTTTGCTGATGGTGAGCACCGCGCGATCATCCGTGGAAACCGTTTCCGACGCGCTGACTTCCAGATTGCCGTCCGTGACATTTGCGGTATTTGTGATGCTGCCGTCCGTGCCGAGCGGTGCATACGCTGTGACCTCTGCCTCGTAAACGAGCATGATGCTGCCGTTTGCGGGGACATTCGGGACCGTAATGACGAGCGGCGGCTCCGGCGTTGCGGTGGGTGCGGTCTGCAAGACGCCGTTTACATAATACCGAACAGAATTCGGCACATACGCGAGCGGATAGACGGTCCCGCTATTAAATTCATACGCGCCGAGGTTATCGGTAACCGTGAGATTTGTCACCGGCTGCGCACCGCTGTTTACGATAGAAATGATATACGTAATCTTATCGTTTGCGGCGTAATTTTTCACCACGGCGGTTTTGGTAACGGTCAAGGCCTCCAAAAGCTCGCCCGTGACGGTGTTGGAATTCGTTGTGCCTCCGTTATACGAAAGCGTCGCGAAATTTGAAAAAGATGCCATAAAACCCCTCCTTGTTTTCGGGGACTTGCCCCTTGTACAAGTTATGCCGAAAGGGGTTTAAATGACACTTTTGAGCTTGTGGCTTTTTGCATTCTTCATGTCTTTTTAAGGAACCTCTTGATAGGGTTTCTTACGGCTAAACAGCCCACCGGACCGTTTAGCCTATCTTCCTGATCTGTTGTGAGGCAAAAGGATTTCGAGCTCTGCGGAGGTCGTGGGCGAGCCCGGCGTGCTGCGCATGTAGCCGGAACCGGTGCGTGCGGCCTGTGAACGCGAACTCGACAAATTTCTTTAATTTTACATAATTCAGTTTACATAAAATTATTGACATAATTAGATTTCAATCCATTAAAAATCTCCTTTGAAGAACCCATAAAACCGGGCTTCAAAGGAGATTTTCGTTTTGTTATTGGCCGAGCAGCGAAAGATTATAGTCTTCCATGCACGTCGCAAGGCCTTCGGCGGTCGTCTCAAATCCACCGCCGGCGTTTTTGAGCTTTGCACAATTCATCCAGAGGTTTTCGCCGCCGGACTTTTCCTGCAAATTGAGCTTCATGCCTGTTTTTTTCATAAACAGCTCCGCAAGCGCGTACATGGAGACGTCTGCCTCACTGCCGAAGTTATACGCGCCACCGGGCAAATTCACAGCCTGCAAGGTCTGCTCTGCAACCTCGCGCACATAGGTGATGCCGCGAAATTCCTCTTTGGAAAGTGCAAGCGGCTTTTGGGTGATGGCGGCGTTCAGGAACATCGTGATGAGGTTGCTGCGGTTCGGCACGCCGAACATAGGCATGTCATACATCCACGTCGCACGCAGCATGACAGCGTTCGGGTCGATCGCGAGAACGCGGTTTTCCATTTCCAACTTCTCTTCGGCGTAGAGATTTGCGGTCGCAACGTCGTCTTCCGTAAACGGCTTATCGCCCTTTGCGCCGCTGTACACCTGATCGGAGCTGAACAACACGAGCTTCGCACCGTTTGCGGCTTTGGCTAAATACTCCGGCACCAAAACGTTCGCGTGGTAGGATCCTTCCGGGTCTTTGGCACACGCACCGATGTCCGAGATTGCCGCGGTGTGAAGGATGGCGTCCGGCTGCACGGTGTCGATGAGGCGGTCAATATCCTCTTTTTCCGCCCCGCGCAGAGACGGCGCACAAATAACGGGCGCCGCCGCACGGATGCGCGCCCCTACAAAGCCATTTGCGCCGGTCAACAGAATTTTCATGATAAACTCCCCCCTGTTTTTAAAAACGACCCGACAAAACTGCCGGGTCGTCTGGATGCAAAATGAATTATGCGTTTTCGGTCTCTTTGTAGCGGCGTGCGCAGTCCTGCACGATGGCGTTCATCGCGTCCATTTTATTCAGCATGTCCTTTGCAAGGGCAATCTGGCAGCGCGTACGGACAAGGTTATGCTGCGGCTTTTTGACCTTAAAGTACTTATCGCCGACGATGTAGTCCGCGAGGAAGCGCGTTGCAAGCTCGCAGGTAAGCGCAAAGCAGCTGAGCGCCAGCGTATCCACTTCGGTTTTCGTCAGAGACGCGGCGGTCTTTTTGAGGAAGCCCTCGGCAAATGCCCAGAAAATATTGAGGTTTACGCCGGCCTTTTCCGGATGATCGCAATCTTCTTCCACAAAATTTGCAGCAAAGCGGATGGCATCGCCGAAATCGTGGCCGACAAGGCCCGGCATAACGGTATCGAGATCGATGACAACGAGCGCCTCGTGCGTCTTCTCATCGAACAGCACGTTGTTGATCTTTGTATCGTTGTGCGTAACGCGCAGCGGAAGCTCGCCTTTTTCAAAGAGGTCGGTCAGGCGGCAAGCCTCGTCCTCTACGGAAAGCAGCCAATCGAGCTCTTCGCGCACCTCTGCCACACGATTGCACGGGTCGACCGCCATATCTTCCTTCAGCTTCTCATAGCGCTTGCGCGTGTTGTGGAAGTCCGGGATCGTGTAGAAAAGGGAGTTCGCATCGAAATCCGCCAACATCAGTTGGAAATCGCCGAACGCCTCACCTGCACTGCGCACCACGTTCAGGTCGTCGCAGGTATCGAACGTCACAGACGGCACGTAGTTGCTGAGCCGCCAGAAGCCGTCATTATCCATCAAATAGTTGACGCCGTGCTTCGTGTGATGGAAATGCAAACTTTTCGTATTCGGGCATTTTTCGCGGATGTGCTCCGTGACACGGTCAATGTTCTGCATCAGCTCAATCGGGTGCTGAAACGCATATGTATTGACGCGCTGTACAAGGAAAGACTTAATCTTTGCCATGCCGGTACCGTCGTCGCGAATATAATTGACTTTGTAGGTGTGGTTCACGTTGCCCATTTTGATTTCTTCGTACGAGAAGAACGGGCCTTCAATGCGGAATTCTTCGCCGACCTCGAGTAACTTTCGGGCAATCTCCGGGTTCATGTCCATTTCTGGAATACTCATAATCCTCTGCTCCTTTAATTTTCTGGCAGTTTGGCCACCACTTTTTAAGCATAAACATAAAGGGATAACTATAAAGATTATAGCAGAAATACGGTAAATTTCAAGTCGAAATTATAAATAGGCGTAAAAAGGCCGTTTTTCTTCAAAAACGATATACTGCCGACTACTTTTTTGACTACCCGTGCTAAAACGCCACAATAACCCGATACCTCTCATCAAGCACTTTGCCGGTATCATCCTGCGCGTCAAGCTGCCCCACGGTCGAAGTCCTTCCGACCTGGGGCGCTGTTTTTCTGAAAATAAAAAAAGGCGCAGAGCCCGCTCGGAAATCCCGGCAGCCCTGCGCCTTTTGCTTTATGTATTTACTTTTAGACCTTCTTCACCCAGTCCATCGCCACCCAGCCGCCGGCTTTGAGACGGCCCCAGCCCTTGGCGGAGCCGGGACCGCTGCGC
>ERZ894236.1609-NODE-1609-length-14941-cov-9.00726_pt1 | contig 14941 bp, 9 predicted proteins | sample MGYA00380297_ERZ894236 | MGnify/ENA primary metagenome ERZ894236 (study PRJEB32331, sample SAMN06328420) | human gut metagenome | biome: human gut microbiome; feature: stool | host: Homo sapiens | collected 2014-08-04 ... | reverse complement strand
GAGTAGTGATATTTTATAAAAGCAATTGACTGCCGAAGACAGCAGGTGCCGTTAGGCATAAGGTTGAGAACGCCTGCCGAGGAAGATACGAATTCTTTTTAAAAAGAACATTTGTAAACCTCTGTGTCTTCTGTCGCAGAGGTTTTTTGTATAGGCGACGAGCCAAAGTTCGGGGTTGCCCGGGATGTTGGTAATCGCCTGCAATCCCGGGATGTGCCTTTCGGCGCTTCCGATGATTGAAGGTCTCAGGACGCAGTCATTTAAAATCTATAAGGAGGTGCACCTGGACGTGGCAAAAGTTGAATTAAAACAACCGATCGTAGCAGCTATCGCAGAAGACATCAAAGATGCTCAGTCTGTAGTTATCGTTGACTACCGTGGACTTACAGTAGCACAGGATACAGAGCTTCGTAAAAAGCTCAGAGAAGCCGGCGTTACTTACAAAGTATGTAAGAACACAATGATGAAGAGAGCATTTGAAGGAACAGAGTTCGCGGGTCTGGATGAGTATTTAGAAGGACCGAGCGCACTTTGCGTATCTAAGGAAGATGCGACAGCTCCGGCCAGAATTCTTGCAGAGTTTGCTAAGACAGCAGACAAACTTGAGATGAAAGCCGGTGTAATTGAAGGAACTGTATATGATGTAGCCGGATTGAATGAACTGGCTAAGATTCCGTCAAGAGAGGTACTTCTCTCCAAATTGCTCGGAAGCTTGCAGTCACCGATTACAAACTTTGCTCGTGTTATTAAACAGATCGCTGAGAAAGACGGCGAGGCAGCAACAGAGGCTCCGGCCGAAGAAGCGGCAGCAGAGGAGTAAAATACAGATGTGCCGGATATGCGGCGCAATGTAAAAAGGAACAAAATCTGAACCGGAGATCAGAAGAAGAGTCCGGCAGAGTAAATTTAAAAATGGAGGATATCAAAAATGGCTAAAATGACAACAGCTGAAATGATCGAAGCGATCAAAGAGTTATCAGTATTAGAGTTAAATGAATTAGTAAAAGCATGTGAAGAAGAGTTTGGTGTATCTGCAGCAGCAGGCGTTGTAGTTGCAGCAGCAGCAGACGGTGGCGCAGCAGCAGAAGAAAAAGATGAGTTTGACGTAGAACTCGTATCTGCAGGAGCTTCCAAAGTTAAAGTTATCAAAGCAGTTCGCGAGATCACAGGTCTTGGACTGAAAGAAGCAAAAGAGCTTGTTGACAACGCTCCGAAGACACTCAAAGAGGGTGTTTCCAAAGCAGAGGCTGAGGAGATCAAAGCTAAACTTGAGGCAGAAGGTGCAGAAGTTAGCATGAAATAATCGGAGTTTCCGATAACTTTATGAACGTCTTTAAGTAAGACGGTCTTAAGAAAATCAACCGCAGAAGATAAAATGCTTCTGCGGTTCTTTTGTCTTTGTTGTGCGTTTACGTTAAACATCGCCGTTTGTCGAAAAGTGACGCATAATATCATATATGAAGAAAAATGTCAAGAAAAAAATGGGAAATGTTATTGACAACGAAAAGAGCTTTGTGTTATAGTTAAAAATGCACTATTATGGAAAGGTATGCCGTATTAGAAGCGTTATTACTATTACAAGGCTCTTTTCATTTACGCGAAGCAACGTGCCAAAATCTCTGTTTATACGGTGTTTTGGCGACTGCCACGATAACGGGAATAATTGAGATGCAAGAGAAGTCCCGTTTGTAAAGATTCAGGTCATTCGATGTTGTCCGACAAAGGAGATGCGGACAACGAAAGAGGAATGATTGAAAAAATGATAGAGGAGTGAAACGTCAATGGAGAAAAACAGAATCCGTCCCATTAAAACCGGAAAAAGTTTCCGCATGAGTTACTCACGGCAGAAAGAAGTATTGGAGATGCCTAACCTCATTGAAGTTCAAAAAGATTCCTATCAATGGTTTCTTGACGAAGGACTCAAAGAGGTGTTCGACGATATTTCCCCGATCGCTGATTACAGCGGACACTTAAGTCTGGAATTCGTAGATTTCACACTTTGCGAGGACGATGTGAAATATACGATCGATGAGTGTAAAGAGCGCGATGCGACTTATGCTGCTCCCTTAAAAGTGAGAGTCCGTCTCCACAATAAAGAGACTGATGAGATTAACGAGCATGAGATTTTTATGGGAGATCTTCCGCTGATGACAAAGACGGGTACATTTGTTATCAACGGTGCAGAGCGTGTTATCGTCAGTCAGCTCGTGCGTTCTCCGGGAATTTATTATGGCATTGCTCATGATAAACTCGGAAAGAAACTGTACTCATCTACAGTGATCCCAAACCGAGGCGCATGGCTTGAATATGAGACAGACTCCAACGACGTTTTTTATGTGCGCGTCGATCGTACAAGAAAAGTTCCGATCACAGTGCTGATCCGTGCACTTGGTATCGGAACGAATGCAGAGATTGTTGATCTTTTCGGTGAAGAGCCGAAGATCCTTGCAAGCTTTACAAAGGACACTGCGGAGAGTTATCAGGAAGGTCTTTTGGAACTGTACAAGAAGATCCGCCCGGGCGAGCCGCTTGCAGTAGACAGCGCGGAAAGTCTGATCAACAGCATGTTCTTTGATCCGAGAAGATATGATCTCGCAAAGGTTGGACGTTATAAATTCAATAAGAAACTGATGCTGAAAAACCGTATTGCAGGCTGCATACTTGCAGAGGATGCGGTGAGTCAGCTTACGGGAGAGATAGTTGCTGAAAAAGGTACGAAGATTACTCGTGAACTTGCAGATAAGATCCAGAACAATGCCGTTCCTTATCTGTGGGTAGAAGGTGAAGATGAAGAGAGAAACATCAAGATCCTTTCTAATATGATGGTAGATTTTCAGGCTGTTACAGATATCGATCCTGAAGAAGTAGGTGTTACGGAGCAGGTATATTATCCGGTTTTGGCGGGAATTATCGAAGAGTCCGCAGGAGACATCGAAGAGATGAAAGCGTTGATCAAACGTGACATTCACGATTTGATCCCGAAGCATATTACAAAAGAGGACATCCTCGCGTCCATCAACTATAATATGCATCTTGAATATGGCATGGGAACGGATGATGACATTGACCATTTGGGTAACCGCCGTATCCGCGCAGTAGGAGAATTGCTCCAGAATCAGTACAGAATCGGTCTTTCAAGATTAGAAAGAGTTGTCCGTGAGCGTATGACGACACAGGATCAGGAAGGAATTTCCCCGCAGTCACTGATCAATATCAAACCGGTGACGGCAGCGGTGAAAGAGTTCTTCGGTTCTTCTCAGTTGTCTCAGTTTATGGATCAGAACAACCCGCTTGGAGAGTTGACACATAAGAGACGTCTTTACGCACTTGGACCGGGAGGTCTTTCCAGAGATCGCGCCGGATTCGAGGTTCGAGACGTACATTATTCACACTATGGAAGAATGTGTCCGATCGAGACGCCTGAAGGTCCGAACATCGGTCTGGTCAACTCTTTGGCAACATATGCGCGAATTAATCAGTATGGATTTGTTGAAGCGCCATATCGTTGGATTGATAAGTCTGATCCGGAAAATCCGGTCGTTACAGAAAAAGTTGTTTATATGACAGCTGACGAAGAAGACAATTATCATGTGGCACAGGCGAATACACCGCTTGATGAAGAAGGCCACTTTATTCATAAAAATGTATCCGGTCGTTACAGAGAGGAAACACAGGAATACGAGAGAAGCAAGTTCGATTACATGGATGTTTCTCCGAAGATGGTATTCTCAGTCGCTACGGCTCTGATTCCGTTCCTTGAAAACGACGATGCCAACCGTGCTCTTATGGGATCGAACATGCAGCGTCAGGCAGTTCCGCTTCTGACGACAGAGGCTCCGGTAGTCGGTACGGGTATGGAAGTAAAAGCTGCCGTTGACTCGGGAGTATGTGTTGTCGCAGAACGGGCGGGAACAGTAGAAAGCTCTACGTCAAAAGAGATCGTTGTCCGCGAAGAAGACGGCAAGAAGACATCTTATAAGCTGACAAAATTCCAGCGAAGCAACCAGAGTAACTGTTACAATCAGCGTCCGATCGTTAATAAAGGCGACGTTGTTGCGGCAGGACAGGTTATTGCAGATGGACCGTCTACATCAGGCGGAGAGATGGCTCTTGGTAAGAACCCGCTCATCGGTTTTATGACATGGGAAGGTTATAACTACGAGGATGCTGTTCTTCTGAGTGAGAGACTTGTACAGGATGATGTTTATACTTCTGTTCATATCGAAGAATATGAGGCAGAGGCAAGAGATACAAAACTCGGACCTGAAGAGATCACGAGAGATATTCCGGGCGTCGGCGATGATGCGTTGAAAGACCTTGATGAGAGAGGAATCATCCGTATCGGTGCGGAAGTGCGCGCCGGAGATATTCTCGTCGGAAAAGTAACTCCGAAAGGAGAGACAGAGCTTACGGCTGAGGAGAGACTTCTCCGTGCGATTTTCGGAGAGAAAGCCCGTGAAGTAAGAGATACATCCTTGAAAGTGCCGCACGGTGAGTATGGTATCGTTGTAGATGCGAAAGTATTTACAAGAGAAAACGGCGACGAGCTTTCACCCGGGGTAAATCAGGCGGTCAGAATTTACATCGCGCAGAAGAGAAAGATATCTGTAGGAGATAAGATGGCCGGACGTCACGGTAACAAGGGTGTCGTTTCCCGTGTGCTTCCGGTAGAGGATATGCCGTTTCTTCCGAACGGGCGCCCGCTGGATATTGTTTTGAATCCGCTTGGTGTGCCGTCTCGTATGAATATCGGACAGGTGCTTGAGATCCACTTGAGTCTTGCGGCGAAAGCTCTTGGATTTAACATTTCTACGCCTGTCTTTGACGGAGCAAACGAGATCGACATTATGGATACTCTTGATCTGGCAAATGATTATGTCAATCTTGAGTGGGAAGAGTTTGAGAAAAAGCATGGACAGGAGCTTCTTCCGGAAGTATTGCAGTACCTGTCTGACAATAGAGAACACAGAAACCTTTGGAAAGGCGTTCCGCTCTCAAGAGACGGTAAAGTGCGTTTGAGAGACGGACGTACAGGTGAGTATTTCGACAGTCCGGTAACAATCGGACACATGCACTACCTGAAACTTCACCATCTTGTAGATGATAAGATCCATGCGCGTTCTACAGGTCCTTACTCCCTCGTTACGCAGCAGCCGCTCGGTGGTAAAGCACAGTTCGGCGGACAGCGTTTCGGAGAGATGGAAGTTTGGGCGCTGGAGGCGTACGGCGCATCTTATACACTGCAGGAGATCCTGACAGTGAAGTCCGACGACGTTGTAGGTCGTGTGAAGACTTACGAGGCGATCATCAAAGGAGAAAATATACCGGAACCGGGTATTCCGGAGTCATTTAAGGTGCTTTTAAAAGAGCTTCAGTCTCTTGCGTTGGATGTGCGTGTCCTGCGTGATGACAATACAGAAGTAGAGATTATGGAGAACGTAGATTACGGCGAGACAGATCTGCGTCACATTATCGAAGGAGACAGAAAGTACCGTGATGAGAATGAATCTTTCGGTGATCACGGATTTAGTGAGAAGGAGTTTGTAGGCGAGGAACTCGAGGATGTTGAACCTGAGGAAGAGCCGGATGATGATGCCCCGGTGGACATTGAGTTTGACGAGTATTCCGATTATGAGGAAGAATAAGAGGAGGATCCAAATATATGCCAAACAATAATGAACAACAATATCAACCGTTAACATTTGACGCGATCAAGATCGGTCTGGCTTCACCGGAAAAGATCATGGAATGGTCAAGAGGTGAGGTTACAAAGCCGGAGACGATCAACTACAGAACATTAAAACCGGAAAAAGACGGACTGTTCTGTGAGAGAATCTTCGGACCGAGCAAAGACTGGGAGTGTCATTGTGGAAAATATAAAAAGATCCGTTACAAAGGTGTTGTTTGTGACCGATGCGGCGTCGAGGTTACAAAGGCAAGTGTGCGTCGTGAGCGTATGGGGCATATCGCCCTTGCCGCTCCGGTGTCTCATATCTGGTATTTCAAGGGAATTCCGAGCCGTATGGGATTGATCCTTGATATCTCTCCGAGAACATTGGAAAGAGTGCTTTACTTTGCTTCATACATTGTTCTCGACAAAGGAGAGACGGATCTTCAGTATAAACAGATTCTCTCTGAGACAGAGTATCAGGAACAGAAAGAGAAGTGGGGCAGCGGCTCATTCCGCGTAGGCATGGGAGCCGAGGCAATCAAAGAACTTCTGGAAAGCATCGATCTTGAAAAAGAATATGCAGAACTTCAGGCAGGGTTGGAAAATGCGACAGGTCAAAAGAGAGCGAGAATCGTGAAACGCCTTGAAGTTGTTGAGGCGTTCCGTGAGTCGGGCAACCGTCCGGAATGGATGATCCTTTCTGCAATTCCGGTTATTCCGCCGGATCTTCGTCCTATGGTACAGCTTGACGGAGGCCGTTTTGCGACAAGTGATTTGAATGATCTGTACAGAAGAATCATTAACAGAAACAATCGTCTGAAAAGACTGCTTGAGCTTGGAGCGCCGGACATTATTGTAAGAAATGAAAAACGTATGCTTCAAGAAGCGGTAGACGCTTTGATCGACAACGGACGCCGTGGACGTCCGGTTACAGGCCCGGGAAACAGAGCACTGAAATCACTTTCAGATATGCTGAAAGGTAAATCCGGACGTTTCCGTCAGAACCTGCTTGGAAAACGTGTCGACTATTCGGGACGTTCTGTTATCGTCGTAGGACCGGAACTTAAGATTTATCAGTGCGGTCTTCCGAAAGAGATGGCAATCGAACTGTTTAAACCGTTTGTTATGAAAGAACTTGTGGCAAACGGAACAGCACATAATATAAAAAATGCAAAGAAAATGGTAGAGAGACTTCAGCCGGAAGTTTGGGATGTTCTTGAGGAAGTGATCAAGGAACATCCGGTTATGCTTAACCGCGCCCCCACGCTTCACAGACTCGGTATCCAGGCATTTGAGCCGATTCTTGTAGAAGGTAAGGCAATCAAGCTCCATCCGCTCGTTTGTACAGCGTACAATGCCGACTTCGACGGTGACCAGATGGCGGTACACGTTCCGCTGTCACAGGAAGCTCAGGCAGAGTGCCGTTTCTTGCTTCTTTCACCGAACAACCTGCTGAAACCGTCTGACGGAGGACCGGTGGCGGTTCCTTCACAGGATATGGTTCTCGGTATTTATTATCTGACGCAGGAAAGACCGGGAGTAAAGGGCGAAGGAATGTTCTTTAAGAGCATGAGCGAAGCAATTCTTGCATATGAGAACGGATATATTACGCTCCACTCGCGAATCAAAGTTCGTGTAACTAGAATGATGCCGGACGGAACTGAGAAGACAGGAACGATCGATGCGACACTCGGACGTCTTTTGTTTAATGAGATTATTCCGCAGGATCTTGGATTCGTAGATCGAGAGGTAGAAGGAAACGAGCTGCTTCTCGAGGTTGATTTCCATGTCGGAAAGAAACAGTTGAAACAGATTCTTGAAAAAGTAATCAATACTCACGGAGCAACACAAACAGCGGAAGTGCTTGACAATGTAAAGGCAATCGGATACAAATTCTCTACAAGAGCGGCTATGACTGTATCAATTTCAGATATGACGGTGCCGCCGCAGAAACCTCAGATGATCGAGGAAGCACAGAATACCGTAGATAAAATCACAAAGAATTACAAACGTGGTCTTATAACAGAAGAAGAGCGTTATAAAGAAGTTGTCGAAACTTGGAAAGCAACCGATGATAAGCTGACAGAGGCTCTGCTGACAGGTCTTGATAAATATAATAACATCTTTATGATGGCTGACTCCGGAGCCCGTGGATCTGATAAGCAGATCAAACAGCTTGCAGGTATGCGTGGACTTATGGCAGATACGACAGGACGTACGATCGAGTTGCCTATCAAATCAAACTTCCGTGAAGGTCTTGACGTACTTGAATATTTCATGTCTGCTCATGGTGCTCGTAAAGGTCTGTCAGATACGGCTCTTCGTACAGCCGATTCAGGTTACCTGACGAGACGTCTTGTAGACGTATCTCAGGAATTGATTATCCATGATTCTGATTGTGCAGAAGAAGGAAAAGAGATTCCGGGAATGTATGTATCTGCATTTATGGATGGAAATGAAGAGATTGAGAGCCTTCAGGAGCGTATTACAGGACGCTATTCCTGTGAGGACATCAAAGATAAAGACGGAAATGTACTCGTAAAAGCAAACCACATGATCACACCGCGCCGCGCGGAACGCGTTATGAAAAAAGGCGTGGATGAGAACGGCGAGTCACTGAAGAAAGTGAAGATCCGTACGATCCTTACATGTAAATGTAAGAACGGCGTATGTGCAAAATGTTACGGAGCAAACATGGCGACAGGAGAAGCGGTTCAGGTCGGAGAAGCAGTTGGTATTGTGGCTGCCCAGTCGATCGGTGAGCCGGGAACACAGCTTACAATGCGTACGTTCCATACAGGAGGAGTTGCCGGTGACGATATCACACAGGGTCTTCCTCGTGTCGAGGAGCTTTTCGAGGCGAGAAAGCCGAAAGGTCTTGCGATCATCACGGAATTTGCCGGACGCGCAATGATTTCCGACACGAAGAAGAAACGTGAGATCATCGTTACAAATGATGAGACAGGCGAATCAAAGGCGTATTTGATCCCGTACGGTTCTCGTATTAAAATACAGGACGGCGTGATGCTTGAAGCCGGAGACGAACTGACGGAAGGTAGTGTAAATCCGCATGATATTCTGAAGATCAAAGGTCTTAGAGCCGTTCAGGATTATATGCTTCAGGAAGTGCAGAGAGTATACCGTCTGCAGGGTGTTGAGATCAACGATAAGCATATCGAGGTTATCGTTCGCCAGATGTTGAAGAAAGTCCGCATCGAAGAGAAGGGTGATACAGAATTCCTTCCGGGAACAATGGTTGACGTTCTTGAATTCAATGAAGTAAACGAGCGTCTTGAAGAAGAAGGAAAAGAGCCGGCTATAGGCGAGCAGATCATGCTTGGTATTACGAAAGCTTCACTTGCTACAGATTCCTTCCTTTCAGCCGCATCTTTCCAGGAAACAACGAAAGTTCTTACCGAAGCGGCAATCAAAGGAAAAGTCGATCATCTTGTCGGTCTGAAAGAAAACGTAATTATCGGTAAACATATTCCGGCGGGTACGGGTATGAAAAAATATCGTGACGTAGCGTTAAATACAGATGCCAGAGCAGAAGCGATGCTGGCAGAGGAACTTGAAACTGAAGAGAGCGCAGAAGGAGAGAATGCAGAAGCGGAAAACGCTGAGGCAGTAAGCGCAGATGCAGTAAATGAAAGTTTGGAAAACGAAGAGACAGCGTTGACGGATGAAGTGATGGATACAGAAGAAGCAGATGATGAAGAGGCTTTTGTCACAGAAGAATAAAAGATCATTGTTCTGCTAAGCAAGAAAGTGCAAGAATAATAAACAAGAAAGACAAAGAATAAGATAAAATAAAAACTCCGTATACAGATTCGGGATAAAACCCGGTGACGTATACGGAGTTTTTTGTTCAGCTCTGTAAAAAACATGCATAAGATAAGAAAATCATTGATTTTATTTAATCATAAAGAGAAGCTCCGAATCGAATTTTTCGATAAATCTTCAGAAAAATTATGACAGGAAGGCTGATCAGAATGTAGAGTGTAGAAAAAACTCCGACAGAGCCTCCGATTAGCATAAGTAAAATTAAACCGATATTCATTGTAGGTCACTCCTTAAAATAAATTTTGCGGTTTTACACAAAAAAATAATTTTCTGTGCAAAACAAATGAAATAAAAACAAATCAGTCTCTATTTTAAAGGAGCAAAGTGTAAAATGGAATAAAGCGGCAAAAACCTTAGCGGGTTTTTAACATTTACTCATCTTCATCTTCAGCCATACGATAGCCGACTCCGACTTCGGTAAAAATGTATTGAGGCTGTGCGGGATCTTCTTCGATTTTTCGGCGGATATTGGCCATGTTGACACGAAGAATCTTATTGTCATTATCAGCGTAAGGTCCCCATACATTTGAAAGAATCGATGCATATGTAATGACTTTTCCGGAATTTTGCGCCAGATATGCTACAATCTTATATTCGATCGGAGTCAGATGGACAGCATTGCCGCGAATCGTGAGCAGCCGTTTGGAAAAGTCAAGTATTAAATCCTTATGTCGGTAAGGACGGATATAGAAGGTGCTGTCAGTGAGCAGACGATTGCTGTGTCTGAGGGAAGCGCGGATCCGTGCAAGAAGCTCGGAAGTTCCGAATGGTTTTGTAATATAATCATCAGCGCCCAGATCAAGAGCCGCAACCTTTTCCCGTTCGGCAGTGCGGGCGGAAATAACGATGATCGGAGTACTTGCCCATGTACGGACGTCCCGGATAATAGAACAGCCGTCCATGTCCGGAAGTCCCAGATCAAGAAGGATAAGATCCGGGCATCGGGAACGGATCATTTCCAGTCCTTGCTTACCGGTATCGGCATAAAGAACCTGATAGTCATGACGTTTTAAAACCTTTCCCATGAAAGTTTGTATATTTTTTTCATCTTCAATGATTAAGACTGAAAATTTAGGCATTTGCTTCAACCTCCTTTTCTTTTGGAAGTGTAAAAATAAATTCGGCGCCGTGTTTGTGATTGACAGCGGTTAATTTCCCTCCATGAGCTTCTATGATCGTCTTACAGATTGACAGACCGATTCCGATTCCTTTATGGTGGTCTGAATTTTTTCCGGAACTGCGCTGACCTTCAAATATATAAGGAAGCTGTTCGGGATCGATTCCCTTTCCGTAGTCACGGACAGAAAAAGAAACACACTCTTTTGTCTGTGTAATGATCAGATCGATCTCTTCCGTACTTTCAGAATGAACGGAAGCATTTTCCAGAAGATTAATGAGAACCTGTTCGATTAATGTGGCGTCCATGGGAATCATAAGAAAATCATTCGGCATATGGACTTTGATACGGACGTCCGAAAGCCGTTTTCTGAGCCGTTGTATAGCCTCTGAAACGACTTCTTCGACGACTTCCGGAGACTTCTTCACTTTGTCTTGAGAGTTGTTGTCTATGCGCGTGATCGTAAGAAGATTCTCGACCATATTCAGCAGCCATTCAGAATCCTCTTTAATATTTGATACAAGTTCGGTTCGTTCATATTCGGTCATATCTGATCCGTTTTCCAAATAAGAAGAGGAAGAGCCGATAATACTTGTGAGTGGTGTTCGCAGATCATGTGATACGGCACGTAAAAGATTTGCACGCAGTTTTTCTTTATCAGCTTCTGCCAGCGCTTTTTCTCGTTCCGCAGCGGCTTTTTGATGTTGTTTTAAAGAAGTTGTTGTTGCGCTTGTGATTAGTGTGATCGCGAGCATCCCGATAAACGTGACAGGATATCCGTCCAATGAAAAATTAAATTTAAAAAATGGATAAGAAAAAAGGAAATTAACGGCGATGACGCAGAATAAAGAGGCGACAATGCCGTATACATATCCGGACGTCTTAAGAGCGGTCAAAATGAGCGCAAGCGTATAGATCACAGTGATGTTTGCTGAATTTTTATTTCCTAAGTGAAAGAAACAAAAAGAAACAGCAGTCGCAGTGAAGAGCATGAAAGCTGTAAATAGTGTGTCAGAAATCGTTTTTTTTCGTTCTGTTTTGTTGTTTTGTCTGTTCATAGTAATTTATTCGCTTAAAGTATGAAAAAAGCATGGAGAGCGGTCTTAGACCGGCTCTCCGTTTTTGTATTTCTGAAGAACATGCTGGATTCTTTCGTTCGGACTTAAAATAGAACTAAGAGATCCGTCATGATTCAATGTATCGATGATAAGAGCAATATATTTGCTCATATCACAGTTGATGTAATATGGTTTAGACAAAAGCTCCGGTGTCTGGTAGATCAGGTTTGTCGTAAGGATACCGTGAATAATACCGTCTTCATATGCTTTGTCGAATTTCTCCATACCGTTTGTAAACAGACCGAATGTAGCCGCAGCGAAAATCCGGTTTGCTTTACGCTGTTTCAGTTCCGTAGCGACATCTATGATGCTGTCTCCTGAAGAAATCATATCGTCGATGATGATGACATCTTTTCCCTCTACGGAAGAGCCAAGGAATTCATGAGCAACGATCGGATTACGTCCGTCTACAATCTTTGTGTAATCGCGGCGTTTATAGAACATACCCATGTCAAGGCCAAGTACGTTGGCAAGATATACGGCACGGTTTGTTCCGCCCTCGTCAGGACTGATCGCCATCATATGATCTGCGTCGATCTGTAAGTCTTTGACATTGCGCAGAAGCCCTTTTATAAACTGATATGTCGGAGAAACTGTTTCAAATCCGCTCAGCGGGATCGCATTTTGTACACGTGGGTCATGAGCGTCAAAAGTAATGATGTTTTCAACTCCCATGCGTACAAGTTCCTGCAAAGCAAGAGCGCAGTCGAGTGATTCACGGGAACTTCTTTTGTGCTGACGGCTCTCATATAAAAACGGCATGATAACATTGATACGTCGTCCTTTTCCGCCAATGGCAGCGATAATTCTCTTTAAGTTCTGGAAATGATCGTCAGGAGACATGTGATTTGTCTTTCCCGCAAGAGAGTAAGTAATGCTGTAATTACATACATCTACCATAAGATACAGATCTTTTCCGCGAACGGACTCTCCGAGAACTCCTTTTGCTTCTCCTGAGCCAAAGCGCGGAACGCGGGCATCAAGAAGATAAGAATCTTTTTCATATCCCGAAAATGCAATATCGTCGCGAAAAGCATTTCCGCTTTCGTGTCTCCATTTTACAAGATAGTCATCTACTTTCTTTCCCAGTTCTTCACATCCCGTGAGGGAAATAAGACCAAGACTTCCTACCGGAATATTTTCCAAAATTCGTTCTGTTCGGCGTAACATTAATGTACCTCCCTATTTTTTAATTTTTTCTTGATTCGTATATCATCACCGATTATCTTTAACAATGCATAGCTGCTTGTGATTCTCGAGAAAGAGCGCTCGGTATAAAGATTGGCAAGCGATTCAAGAGAAAGATTTGTTGAGATGATCGTTGATTTCTTGTGAATGAGACGTTCGTTGATACATGTAAAAAACTGTGCGGCAATGAACGCATTTGTGTACTCGCTTCCAAGATCATCAATGATCAGAAGATCACAGTTGAATATATAGTCATTCATATTTTTTGAATCGACGTCATTGCGGTCAAATTTTGTCTGCGTAAGTACACTGAAAAGCTGCGGCGCCGAGAAATAGAGAACCGAAAATTCACGTTCCATGATTTCGCGGGCGATACAGGTGGAAAGGAAAGTCTTTCCGACTCCGACGCTCCCATAGAAAAAGAGATTGTTGAATTCCTTTCCGAAGTTATTTATAAAGCGATGGCATATATTTAATGTCTCTTCCATCATAGCGCGGGCGTTTTTTCCCGTTGTTTTATCATACTGGGAAGCCGGATAAAAATCAAGGTCAAAATAGTCGAAAGATGCTTCTGTCGGAAATTCTTTGATATTGGACTGTTCATATAAAAGCTCAATAACGGAGCGTTTGAAACAGTGACATTTTTCGTTTCCGATATATCCGGTGTCCATGCAGTCGGGACAATCGTAGATCGGTTCCAGATAATCTTTGGGAAATCCGGCAGAAGTAAGAAGGTTCTTTTTGTTCTGCCGCAGGATTGCAAGCTCTTCTTTGAGAGAAGACAATGCTTTCGGATCGCCGTTTAGCATTTTTTTGCCATACTGCACTGAAAGGATGGAAATCGATTCATCCAGTGATTTGAATTCCGGAAGTTTTTTGTAAACTTCTTCATAACGCTTCATTTGAAGATCGTGATTTTTCAATCTGGTTTGTTCGTACTCCCGCATCAGTGCATAATATTGTGAATTTTTAAGTGCCATGGAGATACTCCTTCTACTTGCCGTCTGGCTCAATGATAATCGTTTTGTTAATTGCTTTTCAGCAGTTGTTCTTCAAGTGATTCCATATCGTAACTGCGGCGCTCAAAATTGTTCAGATTCTTTGTTACAGGTTTTTGCCGCGCGGCAGTTCTTACGGCAGAGTTCTGTTTCTGATGAGCTTCGTCAAGCGCCGAGATCTCTTTTAAGTGACGGATATTGTGTTCATGCCACTTTGTCAGAATAGAATCGGCATATTCAAAGCTCGGCTGGTGTGTAGAGGTAATCGTGCGTCTGCACGCCTCTGCGATAATGTCAGAGGAAAATGCATACTGCTCAGACCATTTTTTGATAAATTCAAGTTCTGAGGCAGCAGGTCCTCTGCCTTTGATACCGAACGCATTCAGTACAGTGTAGCAGCTTCTGGAATAGAGCATAGACTGCTCTTTTGCCTGAGAGACTGTCTCGATTCCTTCTTCGACCCATGAAAAAGCGACCTTTTTGATATAGTGGATGCTTTTATGTCCGTTTTCTACACAAGATTCGATCAAATACTCAATCAGATCTGCCGACATATGCAGTGTATCATAAAAATAAGTAATTGTCTCCATTTCAGTATGTGTTAATGTTTTTCCCAAATATTGTTCTGCAATAAAGAGGAGAGATTTTATTTCTTTTTGTGCCCGAAATTCGTCAATAGCGACGGCTTTTTGAATGGATGCATTTGAAGCGGATGCTGTCTGGCGTGAAGCTGTGTGCAGCCCTTCTTTATTATGTATAGAGTGAACCGGATCTGTCAGACCTGCAGATAAAGAAATATCTGACTGAGGCTGAGAAGGAAGATTCCGGTCGGACACATTTTGTATCGTGGAGCGGACAGTCTGCGGCGCAATGCCTCCGGCAGGAGAATCGGTATTCCGGGACGCGGGAGGAGTCCATGCACATGCAAAACTTTGCAGTTCGAGAGATGTGATTTTTCCGTCCGCCGCATATTCTGATCGGAGCAGTCCTTCGGATTCCCAATATC
>ERZ894236.1607-NODE-1607-length-14945-cov-51.7351_pt1 | contig 14945 bp, 11 predicted proteins | sample MGYA00380297_ERZ894236 | MGnify/ENA primary metagenome ERZ894236 (study PRJEB32331, sample SAMN06328420) | human gut metagenome | biome: human gut microbiome; feature: stool | host: Homo sapiens | collected 2014-08-04 ... | reverse complement strand
AGCCGCAGTCATATGTATTAGGTGGGAGAAACCACCCTTTACATATTAACTCTTGGTAAAAGATTTTTGTATTTTGAAGCTGCAGAAGAATGTATTGCTGGTTTTGATGGCTATGTGTGTGGTGTTTACTGTTTTTATGGAAAGTCCGACTTATATTGTAAGTTTGATGCCCATGTACAGCTGTATCGTTGTCCTGGGTACATTGAGTTATGATGAATTTGACAGAGGATATTCCTTTCTATTTACACTTCCGGTATCGAAAAAAGGGTATGTAAAAGAAAAGTATGCGTTTGGTCTGCTTCTTTGTGGCGGAAGTTGGATTCTTGCTATGTTATGCAGTCTGCTGTATGTGGTTGTAAACGGAGAGACACCAGTCGATATGTCCCTGATGTTGTCCTATGTGACCCCATTTGTTCTGGTATTACTACTTTTAGGAGTTGCACTTCCGGTACAGCTGAAGTGTGGGAACGAAAAGGGCAGACTGGCAGTGGTAGCAGTAGGGCTTGGAGCGTTTCTGTTGATCGCAGGCGGTGTCCAGCTGATCAAAGGGCTCTCTATCGATGTAACTGCTGTCTTAGAAAAAGTGTCAGAGATTGGTGCGGGTACACTTGGAATCATTGGTTTGGTTGTGCTTGTTGTTTTTATGGGGATTTCGTATCAGATCAGTGTGCATGTGATGGAGAAAAAGGAATTTTAGATAGTATTGCAAGATGGAGTGGTTTTTTGACCACTCTATTTTTATGAGAAATATTTGGGAAAAAGAAAGACATTTTCCTCATTCAATGATAAAATGGGATTGTCTGATAAAAATAATGGAATGATAACAGGAAAGGCGGATTGGTATGGAGAATTTTAATTTTTGTGTTGGAACCAGAATTTTATTTGGAAAAGGACAGGAAGAACAACTGCCGGGACTTTTACAGCCATATGGGAAAAAAGTGCTGCTGACTTACGGCGGAGGAAGTATCAAACGCACGGGACTTTATGACAAGCTGAAAGAACTGCTGTCCGGGTTTGAAGTGTTTGAACTTGGAGGGATCGAGCCGAATCCGAGAATCGAGAGTGTGTATGCCGGGGCGGAAATCTGCCGAGAAGAAGACATTGATGTGATCCTTGCAGTAGGCGGAGGAAGTACGCTTGACTGTTCCAAAGCCATTGCCGCAGCGGCTTATTATGAAGGAGATGCCTGGGATCTGATCTTGCATCCCGATAAGATTGAAAAGGCGCTTCCACTTGTTACGGTGCTGACACTTTCGGCAACAGGAAGTGAGATGGACAATGGCGGTGTGATCACCAATTTAAAGACCAAAGAAAAGCTGGGATTTGGAAATCCGCTGCTGCTTCCGAAAGCATCCATACTAAATCCGGAAAATACATTTACCGTACCTGCAAGCCAGACGGCAGCAGGAAGTGCGGATATCATGTCCCACATTCTGGAAGTGTATTTTGACACAAGAAAAGCGGCAGTTCCGGATCGGATCAGCGAGGGGCTGTTAAAGACGGTGATTCAGTATGCGCCGATCGCAGTGCGTGAACCAGAGAATTATGAAGCAAGGGCAGAACTGATGTGGACTTCATCCCTGGCGATCAACGGAATCTGTTCCACCGGAAAGGACTGCGCATGGAGCTGTCATCCGATGGAGCATGAGCTGAGCGCTTATTATGACATTACCCATGGGGTGGGACTTGCGATTCTGACACCGCGCTGGATGCGTTATATCCTGAATGAAGATACCGTCGGGAAATTTGCAGATTATGCAAAAAATGTATGGGGGATTGCAGAATCTGAAGATGTATTTGAGACGGCAAATGCAGGAATTGATGCGACAGAAGCATTTTTGAAAAATCTGGGAATTCCGATGACGCTGACAGAGCTGGGGATCACAGAGGAGCATTTTGAGGCGATGGCGGAGCATGCCGTGATTTTTGGAGGTCTTTTGGAGGCGTATGTTCCGCTGGATGCAGAAGATGTGGCAGCTATTTATAAGATGTGCCTGTAATCGTTCCGAAAGAAGGAGGAGATGACAATGGAGACATTACAATTGAGAGATGATTTTTACTGGACAGGGATCGTGGACGATCAGCTGCGTGTATTTGATATCATCATGTATACAGAATTTGGGACAACCTACAATTCTTACATTTTAAAGGCCGGGGATAAGACCATTCTGTTTGAGACCGCAAAGGCCAAATTTTTTGATGAATATCTGGAAAAATTAAGTGAGATCACAGATATCCGGAAGATTGACTATTTGGTAGTCAACCACACAGAGCCGGATCATGCGGGAAGTGTGGAACGGCTGCTGGAGCTGAACCCGGGACTTAAGATCGTGGCCACAGGATGCGCCATCGGATTTTTAAAAGAGATTGTAAATGGAGAATTTACGGCGATTCCGGTGAAAGATAATGAGACGATGAGAATCGGAAATAAAACCCTTCGTTTTCTGATCGTGCCAAACTTGCACTGGCCGGATACCATGTATACGTATATTGAAGAAGAACAGATCCTGGTGACTTGTGATTCTTTTGGTTCCCATTATGGATTCCACGATATTTTATTGAGCAAGGTAACCGAGTGGGAAGATTATGTACGGGCTACGAAATATTACTTTGACAACATCATCGGACCATTTAAGCCATTTATGGCAAAAGCTCTGAAAAGAGTGAGGGAGTTAGATCTGAGTATGATCTGTACCGGACACGGACCGGTGATTGATGACAAGATTTCCTGGATGCTGGACACTTATGAAGAATGGTGTACTGTGGTGAACCCAAATCCAAAGAAAACGGTGATCATTCCGTATGTGAGCGCTTATGGATATACTGCACAGCTTGCCGGAAAGATCGCGGAAGGAATCCAGGCAAGCGGTGATGTGGATGTACGCTGCTATGACATGGTGGAGGCAGATCAGGCGAAAGTTCTGGAAGAGCTTGGATTTGCAGATGGAATCCTGTTTGGAACGCCGACGATCGTGGGGGAAGCATTGAAGCCGATCTGGGATCTGACGACTTCTATTTTTGCAGGTACCCATGGCGGAAAACTGGCCAGCGCATTTGGAAGTTATGGATGGAGCGGAGAAGGGGTACCACATATTATCGAGCGTCTGAAGCAGCTGCGCATGAATGTGGTGGACGGATTCCGTGTCCGGTTTAAACCGGGAGACGACAATCTGATCGATGCCTTTGATTATGGATACAATTTCGGATGTATCCTGCAGAATAAGGAAAATAAAAAGACCGAAAAGAGCGGAGCACGTCAGCTGGTCAAATGTCTGGTCTGCGGAGAAATCTTTGATTCTTCCCTGGAAGTGTGTCCGGTCTGCGGTGTAGGCAAAGAAAATTTTGTTCCGGTAGATGCACAGGAAAGTGAGTTTGCCAATGATACCAAAGATTTTTATGTGATCCTCGGAAATGGAACGGCCGGATGGAATGCGGCGGCAGAGATCCGAAAGAGAAACAAAACAGCATCTGTGCTGATGATCTCCAATGAACCATACCGCACGTATAACCGTCCGATGCTGACAAAATCGATTATGGCAGATCTGGATGAGGAACAGATTGCCGTGCAGAATGCATCGTGGTATGAAGAACAGAATATCCAGCAGGTGTTGGATATGGAAGTGGTTGCCATCCATCCGGAAACCAAAGAAATCGAACTGGAAGGCGGTCTTAAATTCGTTTATACAAAACTGATCTATGCGCTGGGAGCAGAGTGCTTTATTCCTCCGATCCCTGGTGCAGATAAAGAAGGCGTGATTGCGATCCGCCGTCTGGAGGATACAAAAAAAGTTGCGGCAATGCTGCCGGATGTGGAGCATGCAGTTGTGATCGGCGGTGGAGTGCTCGGATTGGAAGCTGCCTGGGAACTGAAAAAATCAGGCTGTGAGGTGACTGTTCTGGAAGCTGCGCCACAGCTTATGGGACGTCAGCTGGATGAAGCGGCAGGAGAGATGCTGCAGCACATCAGTGAACAGCAGGGAGTTGCAATCCACACAGGAGTGAGTATTGCATCCGTAGATGGGGAAGAGTCTGTGACAGGCGTGACACTTTCCGATGGAAGAACCTTTGCGGCAGAATTGGTGATCGTTTCTGCAGGAGTGCGCGCTAATACAGCGCTGGCAAAAGCAGCAGGAGTGGAAGTAGACCGTGCTGTGATCGTCAATTCTAAAATGGAGACAAATGTACCAGATATTTATGCATGTGGAGACTGCGTACAGTATGAGGGACTCAATTACGCAATCTGGCCGGAGGCATCAGCGCAGGGAAAAACAGCAGGAGCCAATGCAGCGGGAGAGGAAACAGAATATCAGACCGTGCCGGCAGCGCTGAGTTTCCACGGAATGCGCACGGCGTTGTTTGCAGCAGGAGACAATGGAAAGAATCCAAATCTGGTATACAAAACAATCGAGTTCAAAGATATGGGGAAAAAACAGTATCAGAAATATTATTTCCTTAATAATCGACTCTGTGGCGTGATCCTGATCGGGGATGTGAGCCGGATGGCAGAGATGACACAGGCATTGGAAGCGCATGTGCAGTATCAGGAGTTGAAGTTGTAAAGACAATAAAAAAACGTACCGAAGCAGATGTACTGTTCCGGTACGATTTTTTTATCTGTTATTTTCGCTTGGGCATTTCCCACGCAGTATGATCGGTATGTAAAAGCATATGCGCCTTATGTGAAAGCGGGGCATCCATAAAATCATGATATAATTTCTGGATATCCGGATTTTCATGGCAGAATCGCAGCTTGTTGGCTGCATCCAGGAAGTAAAGGTTCCGGCTTCGGGTCAGAGCCAGTTCTTCGCTGTCGTGGATCGGCTGTCCGCCGCCGCCGACACATCCGCCGGGACAGGCCATGACTTCTACAAAATCATAATGAACTTCTTCACGTTCAATGCGTTCGATGAGACGTCTGGCATTGCCAAGACCGCTGACGATGGCTGTTTTGACAACAAGATCACCAATCGGAATCTCGGCAGTCATGGTAAATTCATCTTCCTGGGTCCGTCTGACAGTATGGAAAGCATCGGCGTCCGGATTGTGGCCAGTGATCAAAAAGTAGGAAGTTCTCAGTGCGGCTTCCATTACACCGCCGGTGGCTCCAAAGATCATGCCGGCTCCAGACGCATCCCGCATGATGTCATCACATGGAATATCCTCCAAAGTGGAAGGCTCAATATGGGCAGCGCGGATCATACGATCCAGTTCCCTGGTTGTCAGGACAATGTCAATGTCATGTCCTGCGTACTCTTCATAGAAAAGCTCCATGTTCTGCTCTCCCTTTTTCGCAAGGCAAGGCATGATAGAAACTGTGCAGATGTCATTCGGATCTGCATCGATGGAGTTTGCAAAATAAGTCTTCATAACAGCGCCGAACATCTGCTGCGGTGATTTCGCACTGGAGAGCTGTTTCACCAGATGCGGATACTGGGATTTGAGAAAACGAACCCAGCCCGGACAGCAGGAAGTGAACATCGGGCGTTCTTTGCATTCTCCGGCTGTAAAACGCTGAATAAACTCATGGGCTTCTTCCATGATCGTCAGGTCTGCGGAAAAGGAGGTGTCAAAGACATAATCAAAGCCCAGACGTTTTAACGCATCTGTGATCTTTCCGATGGTGGCTTCTTCTCTGGAGAGACCAAGGGACTCGCCCCATGCGGTGCGTACGGCAGGAGCTACCTGGACAACGGTGATCTTCTTTGGATTGTCAATGGCTCTCCAGGCTTTTGCAGTATCATCCCGCTCTCTGAGCGCTCCGGTCGGGCAATGTGTAATGCACTGTCCGCAAAGGGAACAGTCCGCTTCCTCGATCTTCCGGTTTTTGGATACATGGACAGTGGTGCGTGAACCGGTACTTTCCACATCCCAGACATTCAGACTTTGGATTTTGTCGCAGATCTGGATGCAGCGCATACATTTGATGCACTTTGCAGAGTCACGGATCAATGGAAAATCCTGGTTCCATGGGATGCGCTCAATTTCCTGATGGAACGGGGTGTCGATCACATTCAGGTCATTGGCGATCTTTTGTAGAGAACAGTTGCCGCTTCGGACACAGGAGGCACAGCGGCAATCGTGCTGGGATAAGATCAGCTCGATCATGTTGCGCCGGTTTCTGCGGGCTTTTGGACTGTTGGTGTAGATCACCATGCCTTCTTCCACCAGATTATTGCAGGAAGTGATCAGTTTTTCTTTGCCTTCGACTTCCACGGCACAGATACGGCATGCGCCGATTTCATTGATTTCTTTTAAATAGCAAAGTCTTGGAATTGGGATTCCGTTTTGCTCGGCTGCTTCCAGAATGGTGGTTCCTTCCGCGGCCTGGATGGTTTTCTGATCGATCGTAAGAGTTACCATATTGTATTGCGACCTCCTTTAAAGACTCCGAATCCGAAATGATCACAGCGCAGACAGCGGTCTGCTTCCTGTTTGGCTTCCTGTTCGGTCATACAGTTTTCCACACCTTCAAAATCGTGGATCCGTTCACAGACTTCCCGTTCTGTCATATTGACTCTTCCGCAAGGGGTGCGGTCATCCAGACGAGGTTTTGGAATTTCCACACCAGAGGTGATCTCATGATGATATCCCAGATATTCGTCAATGTTGGCCGCAATGACTTTGGCGGCTGCAATGGCACGGATCACAGAAGAAGGTCCGGTAGCACAGTCACCGCCGGTAAACACGCCGGGAATGTTTTCAAAACCGGCATTTTTTTCAGACATCAGACGTCCCCGCATGACGGAAAAACCAGCCTGTTCGAAATGTCTGGATTCAATATCCTGTCCGATGGCAACGATCAGAGTCGTGCAGGGGATGAAAAGATCGTCTTCTCCGGTTGGCCGGATGCTGGCACGACCGTCTTTGATCTTGCTGACCATCTGCGGGGTGACATACAGTCCCTGAAGATGACCGCTTGCATCTGTCTCGATCCGGGAAGGCGCTTTTAAGACCTGGACTTCCACACCTTCTGCAATGGCTCCTTCGATTTCTTCGGGAAGGGCAGTCATGTCGGCGATCCGGCGCCGGTATACGATGCTGACCTTTTTAGCCCCAAGACGAATCGCTGTGCGGACTGCATCCATGGAAACATTTCCGCCTCCGATCACGGCCACTTCCTGTCCGGTTAAGTCCGGCCTGTTTCCAAGTCCGACTTCCCGCAGAAAATGTACGGCAGAAACGACACCTTCTGCCTGTTCGCCTTCGATTCCCATTTTCTTATCGGTACTTGCACCAATGGAGATCAGAACGGCATCGTATTCGTCCCGGAGCTGCTGGATGGTGATCTGATCGCCGATCCGTTCGTTGTACCGGACTTCCACACCAGTATCCAGAATCGCCTGGATATCGTGATCCAGTTCTTCCTTTGGCAGCCGGTAATTCGGAATACCATAACGGAGCATGCCGCCAAGCTGAGGGAGCATCTCATAAACCGTGGTCTGATGTCCCATAAGCTGCAGATAGTAGGCGCTGCTCAGACCGCAGGGACCGCCTCCTACGATGGCTACCCGTTTTCCGGTAGATTTTGCACATGGCGGAGGCGGAACTTTTCCTGCAAAATCGGAAGCCACCCGTTTTAATCCCCGGATGTTGATCTTATCATCTACCATATTGCGGCGGCATCTGGCTTCACATGGATGCTCGCAGATAAAACCGCAGGAAGTCGGAAATGGGTTGTCTTTGCGGATCAGGCGAATCGCATCTGCATACCGTCCTTCTCCGACCAGTGCGATATATCCCGGAATATCCACCTCGGCAGGACAGAGTGATACACAGGGGACCGGCTGATGATAGGTGCAGGTACAGCGTCCCTGGCGGATATGTTCTTCGTAATCTTCCCGATAGCCGATCAGTCCTTTGTAGACCATGTGTGCGGCTTCGTATCCGATGGCACAGTCTGCGGAGTCCATGATCGAACGTGCCAGTTCTTCCATGACATCCAGAGTTTCCAGTGTCGCATGTCCGTCCAGGACATCGGTGATAAAATGGCTCAGCTGTCCAAGTCCGATCCGGCATGGTACACATTTTCCGCAGGTCTGCGCATGACACAGATCCAGAAATGCGCGGGATAAGTCAACCGGGCACAGGCCGGGCGGGCTGGATTCGATACGACGTTCCAGATCTTTGTATAATCCCTCGACGACAAGCTGTGCCTTTGTTGGAGTGGATAGTTCCAGTCTGCTCATAATTGTTCATCTCTCCTTTACATGAAAAATACATTGGAAGTCTCCGGAAAGGAGACAAAATCATAGCTAAATTGTAACAGAAAAATCAGAAATAGAAAAGGATTTTTGAACAAGAGGATGAGCGCTTTTGCACCCTGTTTTCTAATATGTTTTTAAATACCATTTTTCAATCAGATTGATCAGGGCATACAGTCCCATTGCCATGATACACAACAGGACAATGGACATCAGAAGCCAATCCATCTTAAAGACCTGGCTGGAATAGATGATCAGATATCCAAGTCCGCTTCTGGCAGCTAAAAATTCACCGATGATGACGCCCACCAGACACAATCCGATATTGACTTTCATGTTGCTGATGATCGCAGGCACGCTTCCCGGAAGGACGACTTTGGTCAGGGCATGATATCTGGTTCCGTGCAGCGTATAGATCAGTTTGATCTTTTCCGGGTCTACACTGGTGAAACTGGTATATAGATTTAGGATGCTTCCAAAAATCGCAACGGAGATCCCGGCAATGATGATCGTAGTCTGATTGGCTCCCAGCCAGACAATGAGCAGAGGCGCCAGAGCAGATTTTGGAAGACTGTTTAATACGACCAGATAAGGCTCCAGGATTTTTGAGAGTTTTTTGCTGTACCACAGAAGAAGGGCAGACAAAATACTGATACCTGTAACGAACAGAAAGCTGAGAAGTGTTTCATACAGTGTGATCCCCAGATGGAAAAAGATTGTTTTATCCAACACCATGCTCCAGAAACAGCGCGCGATTCTGGAAGGGCTGCCAAACACAAAGGAATCAATGATCCCGCTTCGGGAAGTCCATTCCCAGAGTATGAGAAAGATAACAAGGATCAGGAGTCGAAAAAAATGGATCAGAAAATGATGGTGTTTCTGCTGGTTCAGATATTGCTGCTGTCTGTCAGAACATGTTGTCATTTGGGTTCAGCTCCTTCCATAAAAGATTGAAATACGTTTTAAATTCCGGGGTATTTCTGCGGTTAAGAGCGGTGTCTGAGGATAAAGAAAAATGAACCGGGACGATACGGGCAATGCTGGCCGGGCGCTTGCTCAGAACCAGGATCGTATCTGCAAGACTGATGGCTTCGGAAAGGTCATGAGTGACCAGGATGGCAGTCCGTCCGGAATCACGGATGATCTGTCCGATGTCGTTTCCTACCGAAAGACGGGTCTGATAATCCAGTGCAGAAAAAGGTTCATCCAAAAGCAAAAGATCCGGTTCCAGGATCAGAGTGCGGATCAGAGCCGCCCTCTGCCGCATTCCGCCGGAAAGTTCAGATGGGTGGGCATTTGCAAATGCTTCCAGTCCATAGGCTTTTAAAAGTTCTTTTGCACGGAGTCTGGCAGAAGCGGACAAGGTGTGCTGGATCTCAAGACCAAGCAGGATGTTGTGATAGATCGTGCGCCACTCAAACAGGTGATCGTGCTGCAGCATATAACCAATGTTGGCGGCGCTTTCTTTTAAAGGTTTTTGGTTGAGCAGGATTTCGCCATCTTCCGGTGCAAGCAGTCCGGCGATCAGAGAAAGCAGCGTGGACTTGCCGCATCCGGATGGACCGACAATGGCTGTAAATTCTCCCGGTTTCACGGAAAAGGAAATATCTGTCAGTGCTTTTGTTTCGCCTTCCAGAGTATGATAGGCATAGCTGACGTGACTGAGTTTTAAAATAGTTTCCATACAGACACTCCATTCGACAAGTATATAATCAGTTTATGAAAAAGAAAAAAATGCGTGATTTTTCACGCAGGGTATTTTCCTCGTTCTTTACAGACCGCAGGGAAAGACGTATACTGTAAGAGATTGTGAGAAAACAACCAAAGAGGAGCAGAGAATATGAATGTGATCAATTATCAGAAGGAACTGGATAAAACCATTGAACATCTGCAGAAAGAAGGACGGGTACCACGACTTTTGCTTCACAGCTGCTGTGCGCCATGCAGCAGTTATGTACTGGAATATCTGTCAAAATATTTTGAGATTACCGTATTTTATTATAATCCGAATATTTATCCGGAAAGTGAATATACAAAAAGAATTTTGGAACAACAGGAGCTGATCTCTAAAATGTCCTGTCGCTATCCGGTCAGTTTTCTGGCAGGAAATTATGATAAGGAGCGTTTCTATCAAATGGCAGAAGGACTGGAAGATGTAAAAGAAGGAGGTTCCCGGTGTTTTCGCTGCTATGCGCTGCGGCTGCGGGAAACCGCTCAGATGGCAAAAAAGGGCGGATACGACTATTTTACAACGACGCTTTCCATCAGTCCTATGAAAAATGCGGCAAAGTTAAATGAGATCGGTCTGGCGGCAGAGGAAGCGTTTGGGGTGAAGTATCTGCAGTCTGATTTTAAAAAGAAAAACGGATACAAACGTTCCATCGAACTTTCCAAAGAATTCGGATTGTATCGTCAGGATTACTGTGGTTGTGAGTTTTCACAAAGAAGCAGTACACAATAGGAAGGAAACTGTCACAGTTTTCTATGGACATATAACACGTTAATGTGTTAAACTAGTTCCAACCTAAAAAGATAGTATTGGAGAAAAGGAGACAGGGGAATGGCACAGTTATGGGGCGGACGTTTCACAAAAGAAACGGATAAGCTGGTATATAATTTTAATGCATCGATCTCTTTTGATCAAAAATTTTATGCGCAGGACATCCGCGGAAGTATTGCGCATGTGACGATGCTTCAGAAGCAGGGGATTTTGACAAAAGAGGAAAAAGAACGCATCATCGAAGGTCTGAACGGGATTTTAAGAGATGTGGAAAACGGAACTCTCCAGATCACAGATGAATACGAAGATATCCACAGTTTTGTAGAGGCGAATCTGATTGATCGGATCGGGGATGCAGGAAAGAAACTGCACACCGGAAGAAGCAGAAATGATCAGGTGGCGCTGGATATGAGACTGTACACCAGAGATGAGATCGGAGAGATCGACGCATTGTTAAAAGAGCTGCTGGAAGTGCTGCTGGATTTGATGAAAGAGCATACGGAGACTTATATGCCGGGCTTTACGCATCTTCAGAAGGCACAGCCGGTAACGCTGGCACATCACCTGGGAGCATATTTTGAGATGTTCAAGCGGGATCGTCTCAGAATGAAAGATATCAGAAAAAGGATGAATTACTGTCCACTCGGTGCAGGAGCACTTGCAGGGACGACCTATCCTCTGGATCGGGAGTACACGGCAGAACTGCTGGGATTTGACGGACCCACATTAAACAGTATGGATTCGGTATCTGACAGAGATTATCTGATTGAACTGCTGTCTGCGATGTCTACGGTGATGATGCATCTGAGCCGGTTCTGTGAGGAAGTGATCCTCTGGAATTCCAATGAGTATCAGTTTGTGGAGATCGACGATGCCTATAGTACAGGAAGCAGCATCATGCCGCAGAAGAAGAATCCGGATATTGCAGAGCTTGTCAGAGGAAAGACAGGAAGGGTATACGGAGCGCTGATGTCACTTCTGACGACGATGAAAGGGATTCCGCTTGCATACAATAAAGATATGCAGGAGGATAAAGAACTGGTATTTGACGCCGTTGATACCACCAAAGGCTGTCTTGCCTTGTTTACCGGCATGCTGCGAACCATGCGGTTTCAAAAGCAGAGGATGGAGGACAGTGCAAAGAACGGATTTACCAATGCCACGGATGCGGCAGATTATCTGGTCAATCATGGCGTGCCGTTCCGGGATGCGCATGGAATCGTAGGACAGCTCGTTTTGTACTGTATCGAGAGAAATATTGCCCTTGATGATATGAGTCTGGAGGAATTTCAGGCAATCTCACCTGTATTTGAAGACGATATTTATGAGGCGATCAGCATGAAGACATGTGTGGAAATGCGAAATACCATCGGAGCGCCGGGAAAGAGCGCGATGGAAGCTGCAATCGCACAGGAAGAGGCTTATTTAAAAGAAGAATAGTGTAAGATGCTATGTTGTAATATATGGAAAGGAAGGATAGAAAGAAGATGGAACAGAAATTAAGAGTTGGAATTTTAGGAGCAACGGGAATGGTAGGACAGAGATTCATCTCTCTGCTTGAGAACCATCCATGGTTTGAAGTGGTGACAGTGGCAGCCAGCCCTCGTTCAGCAGGAAAGACCTATGCAGAGGCAGTGGGGGACAGATGGAAGATGACGACTCCGATGCCGGAAGCAGTGAAAGATCTGGTTGTGATGAATGTCAACGATGTGGAGCATGTGGCATCTACGGTAGATTTTGTCTTCAGCGCAGTGGATATGACAAAAGAAGAGATCAAAGCCATTGAAGAAGAATATGCCAAAACGGAGACACCAGTTGTATCCAACAACAGTGCACACCGCTGGACGCCGGATGTGCCGATGGTGGTGCCGGAGATCAACTCCGATCATTTTGACGTGATCAAGGATCAGAAAAAACGTCTTGGAACAACCCGCGGATTCATCGCAGTGAAACCAAACTGCTCCATCCAGAGCTATGCGCCATGTCTGGCTGCATGGAAAGAGTTCGGACCAAAAGAAGTGGTGGCAACGACTTACCAGGCGATTTCCGGAGCCGGAAAGACATTCAAAGACTGGCCGGAGATGGTGGAGAACATCATTCCGTATATTGGCGGAGAGGAAGAAAAGAGCGAGCAGGAGCCGCTTCGTGTCCTTGGAAAAGTGGAAAACGGTGAGATCGTCAAAGCACAGCTTCCAAAGATCACCTGTCAGTGCCTGAGAGTGCCGGTATTAAACGGACATACGGCAGCAGTATTTATCAACTTCGAGAAAAAGCCGACCAAAGAGCAGCTTATCGAAAAATTGGTGAATTTCAAAGGATTCCCACAGGAGGCAGGACTTCCAAGCGCGCCAAAACAGTTTATCCAGTATCTGGAAGAAGACAACCGTCCACAGGTAAATCTGGACGTGGACTATGAGAATGGAATGGGAGTTTCCATCGGACGCCTGAGAGAAGACTCCATGTTTGACTTCAAATTTGTGGGACTTTCTCATAATACAGTCAGAGGAGCAGCAGGCGGAGCCGTATTGTGTGCAGAAGCGCTGACAGCAAAGGGATTTATTCAGGCAAAATAAAGGCATTCTATGTATAGAAGACATACAGAAAGGGGGGCATTCCTATGGGGATGACAATGACGCAGAAGATTCTGGCCGCACATGCAGGACTGGAATCTGTGACGGCAGGACAGTTGATCGAGGCGAAACTGGATGTGGTGATGGCAAATGATATCACAGGTCCTATGGCTCTTCCGATTCTGAAGCAAATGGCGGATCAGGTGTTTGACAAAGATAAAGTGGTATTTGTACCGGATCATTTTACCCCGAACAAAGATATCAAATCTGCGGAGAACTCCAAGGCAATCCGTGAATTTGCAAAAGAGCAGGGACTGAAATGGTATTTTGAACAGGGAAAATCCGGTGTGGAGCATGCGATCCTTCCGGAAGCCGGAGTGGTGACAGCGGGAGAGTGTATCATTGGCGCGGATTCTCATACCTGCACGTATGGAGCGCTGGGAGCCTTTTCCACAGGAATGGGAACCACAGACGTTGCCACAGGAATGGCAACCGGTGAGATCTGGTTTAAAGTGCCTTCGGCGATCCAGTTTGTCCTGACCGGAAAGCCGGGCAGATATGTCAGCGGAAAAGATATCATGATCCATATCATCGGTCAGATCGGTGTGGATGGAGCTCTTTATCAGTCTATGGAGTTTACAGGAGACGGAATTGCTCATTTATCGATGGATGATCGGTTTACCATGGCAAATATGGCGATCGAAGCCGGAGCAAAAAATGGAATTTTCCCGGTGGATGATACCACAAAAGCATATTTAAAAGAACACTGCACCAAAGAATATCAGATTTTTGAGGCAGATACGGATGCAGAATATGAGCAGACAGTGACCATCGATCTTTCCAAAGTGCGTCCGACAGTTGCATTTCCACATCTTCCGGGCAATGCAAAGACCATTGATGAGATCGAGGCGATGGAACCAATCAAGATCGATCAGGTAGTGATCGGTTCCTGCACCAATGGAAGAATGGAAGACATGCGAAGAGCGGCGGCAATCCTGAAAGGACATACGGTACATCCGGATGTGAGGGTGATGGTGATCCCGGCAACCCAGAAGATTTATAAACAGTGTATCCAAGAAGGACTTCTGGATATTTTTGTTGATGCAGGATGCGCCGTCAACACTCCAAGCTGCGGGCCGTGTATGGGCGGTCATATGGGAGTGATGGCAGCGGGAGAGCGCTGTGTATCCACGACAAACCGGAATTTTGTAGGAAGAATGGGACATGTGGATTCTCTCATTTATCTTGCATCCCCGGAAGTGGCAGCTGCCAGCGCCATTGCAGGGTATATTGCGAATCCGGAGAAAGCAGGTGAAGAGGCATGAGAGCAAAAGGGCATGTATTTAAGTATGGAGACAATGTAGATACAGACGTAATCATTCCGGCAAGATATCTGAATTCTTTTGATGCAAAAGAGCTGGCATCACATGCGATGGCAGACATTGATCCGGAGTTTGCAGGAAAAGTGCAGCAGGGTGATCTGATCGTGGCAAGGAAAAATTTTGGGTGCGGTTCCTCCAGGGAACATGCGCCGCTTTGTCTGAAGACAGCAGGAGTCAGCTGTGTGATTGCAGAGACTTTTGCAAGAATCTTTTACCGGAATGCGATCAACATCGGACTTCCGATCATTGAATGTCCGCAGGCGGCACAGGAGATTGAAGCCGGAGACGAAGT
>ERZ894236.1589-NODE-1589-length-15071-cov-9.07172_pt1 | contig 15071 bp, 10 predicted proteins | sample MGYA00380297_ERZ894236 | MGnify/ENA primary metagenome ERZ894236 (study PRJEB32331, sample SAMN06328420) | human gut metagenome | biome: human gut microbiome; feature: stool | host: Homo sapiens | collected 2014-08-04 ... | reverse complement strand
GGGTGTCGCCGTCGGCGTCGCAGTCGGAGCCGCCGTCGGGCTCGCAGAAGGCGCAGCCGTGGGTGTTGCAGTCGGGGTGGGCGTTACGGCAGGTTTTTGCTCCAATGCAGCCATAGCGTCCTCAATCGCCTTCGCCATTGCGTCTACCTCGTCTTGTTCCGTTATGTTCTTGTCGCGCACAACTGCGTTAATCGCCGTTTCCACTGCGGTGAAGTCCTTGTAGTTATCTTTTTCCAAAGCATTTGCCTTGGCAATGGCTGCGTCTACTTTCGTGTAGTCGGCAGGTAAATAAGTCATTGCAATCGTCTGCGTGTGCGTTGCCGTATCAGGCGTAATCGTTATATTGCCGGTGTATGCTTTGCAGTTATCGGCTGTTACTTCAACAGGGTAAGTTCCTGCTTCCAAACTGACAGAGCCGGTAACCTCCTGACCATTCACTTTAACAACAACATTGGTCAGACCGTCCGGCGTTACAACGAAAGAAACCGGATAGACAGCCTTTGTGATAAAATGAACATTTTTATATTTTGCAAAGTCCTGAGTACCGCTGGAAAGCAGGTCAATTTCTGTTCCTTCCGAGTCTACAGCTTTTGCATAGTTCAAGTGATAGCCATCGGCAATCACAGGCACACATGCATCGGAAATTGCAGGGGTATTGTTCTCATTCGTATTCTTTGCGTCAATCTCTGCTTCTTCTACGGTAAAAGTACCGTTACCGCCCATGGGGGATTTACCGTCAGTGGTTACTTTGGCGCCGCCTTTGATCAAAATATTGCCTTTTGCCCATATTGCACCGTCCGCAGTAGAGGTACAGTTTACCTCGCCGCCGTTAACCGTCAGATCACCCGCAGCATACAGACCGGGATAATAGCTTGTTGCTTTAACTTTAGATGCAGCAAGCTCAATATCGCCGCCGTTCCCTTCTTGATCTTTCCAGATATATGCTCCGTTACGTCCGTCCTGAGTCGCTTTAAGCGTAACATCGGCGCCGTTTATAATCTTCAGCCAATGGGCATCGATTCCGGCTATGCCCAATCCGCCTTCAGCGTTTATTGTGACATTTGCTTTATCGGAAATCTTGACGTCAGCCCCTGTGCTAATTCCGTCGTAGTTTTCCCCGATAACGTTGATCACCAGTGTTCCATCGCCGGTAATCTCGACAGAATTGCTGTAATTGAGGTATATTCCCACTCCTCCGCCGGGATCGGTTCGGGTAATACTATTTGTCCCGGTCAACCGTATCTTCAACGTACTGGGGATAGTCGTTTTAATACCGTAGTCCGACAGGGTGTCGTTGTCAAGGGTAGCATTGTTCAAAGACAAGGTGTGAGTGGTCGGGTCATAACTTACTGTTCCACTGAAAAGATTATCCTTATTCTCAGACGTGACCTGTACGCCGTCTACCCAGATGTCGTAGACTGTGGGTTCCGCTGCCAGTGCTGTGGCAGGCAGGAGTCCAGCTACCATTACAATGCTGAGTAGGATTGCAAATAGTTTTTTCTTCATAACAGTTCCTCCATTTTTAATTTTCAGAACGTACCGTATATACTGTTTCTATTTTAATCATATACGAAGTTCAGCCCAAAATCAACCTATTTTCCTTTCTTCTTTCTTAAATTTTACGTTATTATTCACAACAAGAATTAAAAATCCGCATTCCCGGTGTTTACGGAAATGCGGATTTAATTTCTATGAATTTATACGGTTTAGCTATGGTTTAAAACGCATTGGCCCATACCGCTGCCGCCGCAGGTCACAAACGGAATCATCGTCTTACCGGCAAAATCAGAACTTTCCGCCGCCACCGCCGTGGGTCGTGCCGGAGGACGACGTGTGCGTTGCGGAGCCGCCGGAAGAATCGTTGTCCTTCGGCTTTGCCGTGCGGTTCACGTGCGAGTAGAGGAACACGTCGTTTGCATACGCCACGTTCATGCTGCCGGGGCGCACATAATCCGACGCGGCCGCCTTACGGCGCACGGTTTTGAGCTGCCCGCGCATAAAGCCCGTCACAACAAGCGCCGCGACGAGGCCGATAGCAAGCGAAACCAAAATCGCCGGGCCCCACGGGAAATTCCCCACGGTGCTCTCCTCGTATGCCTCACCTTCCTCGTAGTAACCGCTCTGCACGCCCGAGATGTAGCTGTCGCACATATCGGCATACGTTGAAAACGCGTCATAATAGTAGCCGTCGCTGAGGTCGCTCAAAAACGCATCCTCCATATTGCCGCGCCGCGCATCCGTAATGGCCGTAATGGCGCTGCCCGTCGTCGTTATGTACCAGTCGCGCTCTTCCATGCTGATGAGCAGCAGAACGCCGTCCGGGTTATACTTATACGAATTATAATCGTAAAAATCGTCCGCATATTCACGCGGTGTCTTGTCGCCGATGGAGTCTTCCGTCACAACGGCAACGTCCACGCTCAGCCGGTCGCTGATCTCATCAAGCTTCGCGAGCAGATTACTTTCTTCCTCGCCCGTCAAAAGGTCCGCGTTGTCGATCAGGTGCGGCGTGTAGTCCTCCGCCGTATCGGCAAACGCCGGAACAGACACAACTACACATAAAAGAACGGCGAAAAATACCGATAAAAGCTTTTTATTCATTCTCCGCACCCCCTTAGAACAGCCAGAACAGGAAATAGGCAATCAGCGCAATCACGCCGAAGCCTGCCGTAAGCCCGCCAAGCCACTTAAAGTACAGCCCGTTATCCACCGGCAGGTCGCCGACGAATTTGCCGGTCTGCCCGTTCATCGCAAAGAGGTACTTTTTGCCCTTCCACGTCGTGTTCAAAAGCCACACGGGGTAAAGCGCGTACTTTGCCTTGCCGTTGTGCAGACGAATGGAGGAATTCTCCGTCGCGACGGAGTGATACCCCTTCACCGTGGAAGCGAATGCGTCTTCCGTGGAGCGCTTGATGCGCTCGTTGGCGCGGTCGATGCTCTGCTCGGCCGTCACATCGTACTTGTCCGCAAGGTAGCCCGCGAGATACGCCGTTTTAAAATCCACCGCGTCCTCAAACTTGAACGGCTCAATGGATTCCATCAAATCGTCCGGCATCTTGGAGGAACCGTCCACCGGCACACGGTCAAAGCCAATATCACCGCTGCGGCCTATCGAGTAGTAGCTTGTTTCCGTGTAATCGTAATCGCTGTCGCTCCAGGTGCGCACACGCGTCGCTTTATAGCGAATATCCGCATCGGCATCGGCATCAAACAACCAAAACGGCACGTAAACGCCCTTGATCTCATCGATATGGTTCTCTTTTTTGAAAATCTTCGGCAGCAGCTTTTTGCCCTTATAATGCCGCTGCAAGGCTTCCTTTGCCGCCTTTTTGTCGATCTTGAACGGAATCACGTAATCGGGCTTCAAAGCGCCGCTCACCTGCCCCATCATCACGACCGGGTTGCCGCAGTACGGGCAGGAGGTCGCCGCCGTGTTTTCATCACAGACGATCTCTCCGCCGCAGGAGTTGCACACGTAACTGCGCAGCGTGCTTTCTTCGCCCTGCTCCCACGCGCCGCCGGCCGTGGTCTCCCAGTCCATTTCGTCGGGCTTTGCGTTTTGTGCTTCTTCCTCGTGCGCGGTAAACGCTTCGGTGTCAAACTCCGTGTCGCAGTACGGGCACTTTATCTTCTGAATTTTACTGTCAAATTCCACAGCGCCGCCGCAGCAAGGACATTTGTATTCTTTAATTGCCGCCATTTGCTCTCATCTCCTCACAGTTCAACGCAGGCCGCAACCTTTAGGCACGGTCATTTTCATCAAACGGGTCGCCGCACTGCGGGCAGAATTTCGGCGGGTGCGCGGGGTCTTCCGGCTCCCAGCCGCACTTGTCACAGCGGTACTTCGGTAAGCCCTCCGGCTTTTTCGCGCCGCAGTTTGCACAGAAATTGCCCTTGTTCACTTTACCGCAGGAGCAGGTCCAGCCGTCGTTATCCGGCTTCTTTGCCCCGCAGTTCGGGCAGAAATTGCCGTTGACCACCGTGCCGCACGCGCACTTCCAGCTGTCTGCAGCCTGCGCCGCCTGCTGCTGACCCATGCCGTACAGCGCCTGTGCGTTCATGCCGCCCGCATTCATAGCCATATTTACGCCCATAAAGCCGTTCATAGCACCGGCAGAGTTGCCCGCGGCCGTTTTCATCGCGTCCGACTGTGCGCCGACGAGCGTGGCCGCCGCCATAGTCGGGTCGCGCATCATCGCCGTGCGCTGTGCCTGCTTAATCATCTCGGCGTCCTCGTCCGGCAGTGTCACAGAGCCAAGCGCAATGCTGACGACCGTCAAGCCGCGCAGCTCGCCCCATTTCGCGGAAAGCGCCGTATTCATGGCATCTTCCAGCTCCGTGTTGTGTGCCACAATCTGGTTCGGACGCAAACCGAGGTCGGAAAGCTTGCCGAACGCCGGCTGCAAAGCGCTGATGAACTCGTGTTTCAGCTGGCTGTCCAATTCGTCGCGGGTATATTCCTGCTCCACATTGCCGCACACATTCGTGTAGAACAAAAGCGGGTCCGCAATGCGGTACGAATATACGCCGGAGCAGCGGACGGAAACGTCCACGTCCAGCCCGATCTTGTTATCGACCACGCGGAACGGAATGGGGTTCGGCGTGCCAAATTTATTGTCGATGAGTTCCTTCGTATTAAAATAATATACGCGCTGATCTTTGCCGGCGTCGCCGCCATACGTAAAACGCTTGCCGATCTGCGCAAAGGTGTTTTTAATGCCCGCACTGAGAGAGCCGGAGAAAACAGAAGGCTCGCTCGAAGCGTCATAGGTGAATTCGCCCGGCTCCGCGCAAAGCTCCACCACTCTGCCCTGCTCCACGATCATCATGCACTGGCCGTCCGCCACCGCAATGCCGGAGCCGCTCGTGATGATGTTGTCACTGCCGCGCGTATTGGAGGAACGCCCGCTCGTGCGCTTTACACCCTTTGTGACAAGCACCTCTTTCGGCATCGATTCGCAATAGAAAAATTCTTTCCACTGATCCGCCATAACACCGCCCGCGGCGCCGACAGCTGTCTTAATAAGACCCATAAATAATTGCTCCTTTTCAATGGTTTCCGCACGTTATATTCCGCCCGGTGTTTATGCTCTAAGTTTAGCACAGAATTTTGCTGTTTTCAACGAATTTCGACAGCACACTCAACAAATATTTGCGCTTTCCTCTGCATTCAGGGAAGCATCCATGATGGAAACCCATTTTTCAATTTTGAACCTGTGCCCAGAAAACCGGGTGCATATCCGTCTGTGCGGCTCTTTTTTAGTCAAATTTGCTTTGCCTCTTCGCCGAGCGTGAATTCATAGTGCATCTCAAGCGCGGCAAACAGCTTTTGCATCACTTCGTTTGCAATGGCACGGATGTCGAGGCTCGCAATCAGCGTCATAACCTCCCGCTGTTTTTCCTCCGGCACGCAATAAATGCGCAGTGTCAGCTGCAAAAAGCGCTCTAACTTGCGTTCCAGCGTAAAATACACGTCGCACGGACGCGCCATATATCCGCGCATAATCGCCGCCGAACCGATGTCCGACTCATAAAAATCGCTCACACTGTACCCGGGCATATACGCGCCGAAAATACGGTGCAGCATCTCGGCCGTCATCCTGTGGATGATTTCCAAATTTTCCGGCAGCGTGTACGCTTCCACGTAAATTTGGCGCAGGTTCTCGTTCAGTTCTGCCAGCGTCAGCTGAATCGCCGTCTCCACCGCGTAGAGCTTTACGGGGTCTGTCTCCCCCTGTGCAATCTGCCCCGCGATAGTAAACTGATTTTGAAACATGAACTCGGTCAGCTCGGTGAGCACACCGGCTTTCGTGCGGTACAAATTATAGAACGTGCCCGCGGAAACATCCGCTTCCGTCAAAATCTGCTTCGGCGGCGTATGCTTAAACCCCTGCTCCAAAAACAGACGCACACAGGTAGAAAGAATTCGCTTGCGCGAGGCCTCCTTTTCGTTGCGGTTTGCCATTTATACCCCTCTTTTCCCTGTTTTAGAATTGATTCTAATATTCCCAAATGAGTATACCACAACAAAAAGAAAAATCAAGTGTCGGTACACGAAAAAAGGGCAGCTCTTCGCCGCCCTTAACGAATATTTGTCTTTACCGCACGGGTTATATGTTCCGTAAGATCGCTTTTTTCAGCGTTTCGGCATTCAGCGGCTTCGAGAGATGCTCCGTCATACCGGCTTTGCGGCTGCGCTCCACATCTTCCGAGAACGCGTTCGCTGTCATCGCGATGATCGGCACCGTTTTCGCATCCGGCCGGTCCAGCGCACGAATGCGCTGCACCGCCTCAAGGCCGTCCATCACCGGCATCATGATGTCCATTAAGATCACGCCGATCTCGCCCGGCGCGGAGTTTCGGAATGCCTCCACGGCCTCTTTGCCGTTCCACGCCTGCATCGTTTCGGCACCCATGTCTTTCAGGAAGAATTCCGCAATCTCCATGTTGAGTTCGTTGTCTTCGGCCAGCAGCACTTTCAGCCCGTGCAGAGCCGTTTCGTCCGCCGCGCCATTCGCCGCCGCCTGCGCAAAGGGGTGCTTGTCGATTTCAAACGGCAGCGTCACCGTAAACGCAGAGCCTTCGCCGAGCACGCTTTCCACCGTGATGGTGCCGTTCATCTTCTCGATGAGCTCCTTCACGATAGACATGCCGAGGCCCGTGCCCTGATACTGCGTGCGGGCGCCCTGCTTTTCCTGTGTAAACGGCTCAAAAAGCTCGTTGTTCACAAAATCTTCGCTCATACCGATGCCCGTATCACGTATTGTAAAGCGGAATGTCGCCGTGTTTTCGTCACAGGCAATCTCCTCCGCATACGTTTCAATCGTGCCGTTTTCTTTATTGTATTTTGCCGCGTTGCTGAACAGATTCAATAAGATCTGCCGCAGATGCAGCGGGCTGCCGATAAGCTTTGCGTGCGCAAACGAAATCTTGCCGTAGGTATACACAATACTCGTTTTTGCCACCTGCGCTTCGTTCAGTGCGCGGACGTTCTTCATCAAATCGTCAAGGTCAAACGGCACATGCTCCGGCTCCATATGGCCGGATTCCAGCTTGCTCATATCCAAAACATCGTTGATGAGCGACAGCAGATGCTCGGAGGAAACATGGATCTTTTCAAGGCAGTCGTCCACGCGCTCATGATCTTCACGGTTTTTTTTGATAATCTCCAGCATACCCATCACACCGTTGATCGGCGTGCGGATATCGTGGCTCATGCGGGAAAGGAACTCCGTCTTCGCTTTATTCGCCAGCGTTGCTTCGTCCACCTCAGCCCGCAAGCGCTCGTGCTCCTTCTGCTCCTGTGCATGGAACTCCGTGGTGTTTTTCAGCAGCACAAGGCTGTGGATCATCGGCTTTTCCTCGCCGCTCTTCGCATCGTATACGCGTGAAGACATCATCAGCGCCGTTTTCTGTATCCAGCGTGTCTCGCCGCCGGATACGCGCTCACAGTATTCCACCGTCACCTGCTTTTCTCCGCTCGCATAGCGTTCCAAAAGCTTTTCGGCCGTGTCGATCAACCGGTAGCTGCCCATCGTTTCGGGCAAAATCAGCATAGAATGACGGTGGCAATATTCGCCGTACGGACACGGTGCTTTCAAGTCCTCAATAAAGGTGTCTGCGCCGCGTTCACGACGGAAATCACGCTCCACCAGATCATCCGTCAGATTTACGGAGTATACCGCATCCGCAGTCTCCAGCATCGCATCCACGTAACTGTCGTTTTCCAAAATAGACTGCTTCAACTGCTCGTAATACTGCGTCAGTTGCTGCTTGGCGTCCGTCTCCGGCTGCACACTGTCGATCGTCTCAAACGCCAGCAAGAAATGGTGCAGCGTGCCGTCCGGGTCTGCATCCACAAAAATCGCCGTCAGTCGCCCGTAGTCGGCACTGTTCTCGTCGAAAATCTTGTGCTGCAATTCCACCACGCGGTTCTTTTCGGAAAGCGCCTCGCACAGCGCCGTCAGCTGTAATCTGCTGCGCACCGCCTTGCGGTCTTCCTGCGCCACGCGTTCTTCTGCAATCTGCTCCACCGCGCCGGAATAACTGCCGTCCGCCGCAAGGAAAAACGCCTCGCTTGCACGAATCACCCGGTAAGCGTCCTGCCTTGCGTCGCAGTACAGGCAATCGGAAAAGTTGCTGCCGTATTTTTTCATGCTTTTCAGCAGCCTGCGATCCAGCTTCTTTTCGGCCAATGCTTCCTCGCGCTTCACGTGGTTTTTGTTGATATACATGTTTTTGTCTGCGAGGATATACAAATCGCGCATTGTGCAGTTTTCGTTCTCGTCGGAGACCGAAATGCCAACCGCGTAGCTCACCGGAAAATCGGGGTTCGCCGCATTGTACGTGTCCACACGGTCGCGGATGAGCTGTAAGCACCGCTGCATTTCTTCCTTGTCCGCGCCGTCCATAATGGCGATGAATTCGTCGCCGCCCGCGCGACCCACAAAGTAATGCGCCGGCACCGCCTCGCGCACCAGCTCCGCAAAAATGCGGATGTATGCGTCGCCCTTTTCGTGGCCCATGCTGTTATTGATGCGTCTCAAATTGTTGAGGTCAAAGCTGCAAACACCCACGGGCATCGTGATCATCTCCGGCGCGCTCAATAGCTCCTCACATTTATTTTTGTTCGGCAGCCCCGTCGCTTCGTCCATGTACACCTTTTTCTGCAAAGCGTGGTTCATGGCGGTGTAGTGCAGCGCTTTGATAAACTCATAACCGATCAGCATCATCAAAACTACGATGTCCGCCGTGATGTACCGCTCCAAAACCGCCAAAGAGGACGCGCGCTTTTGCGAATAGGTTTCCGCAAGGCCCGTCGCCTCATCGCAAATGTCGAAAAACTTTTCGCTTTTGTCGATGATGTCGGTTTTCTCAAACCCCTTTTCGCGCACAAGATAAATCTCCTGCTTCAGGCTTTCAAAGCAAGAAGCCAACTCTTCCATTTTTGTCTGAAAACTCTTGTCGCCCAATCGCACAAGGGTAAGCTCGTCATCGCCGAAGCGCAGACCGTTGATAAACGATTCCACGCTCTCCATCATCCCGTCCTCCGCTTGACCCGCAATCTCCATTTTGACAAGGCGTTGCGTTTCGCCGCGCACAAGGCCCGCATAGTTCACCACGCGCGCCGTGCCCTGAATGCCCGAGACCAGCACCATCATCCAAACGATCAGCGCCGCCAAAACCACGGCCAGCACGCCGATGGACGCCTGCACGGCATTCGATATTTTCTTGTTTTCCCTCATATTCTTCACCGTTTCGAATCGTTTGGAGTTATACATTGCCGGACCCTTTCCCAAAATCTTATGGTTCATTATAGCACATTCATGTTCCGTCTTCAACACAAAATAAGGCCCGACCTTTGTGCATCAAACTGCCAAAGGTCGGACTGCTGTTTACTTTACGCGCCGCACCGGCCGCACGTATTTCCAAAAGCGCTTTTCACCATTTCGGCATACTCCCTTTTCACGTTTTCCGGCTCCGTGATTCGGATTTTCCCACCGTAGCCGAACACCCAGCGGTAAAAGACAGGGCTTGCCGCCGTCTCCGTTTCCACGGTAAACGCATCGTCGCCAAAGGCCTTTGTTTCCACATCTTCGCCGAATGCGTCCACCACCGCATTCATCATCGCGTTGTCACACAAAAGCGTCACGCGCTCACGGCGGCTGTCATACATGCTTGTCATCGTGCGGATATGCCGCATCAACTCCTCTTTTTCGGGCCGCGGCTCCGCGTCCTCATCTAAAATCTCCGGGCAACGGTCAATGCGGTCCACACGAAAGCTCACAAGCTTTTCGTGCTTGTCGGAATACCCCACAACGTAATATTCATCTGTATTCCAAACAAGCTTATATGGGCTGAAAACATACGGCTTCCCGTCGTTTTTCAGCACACGGTTTTTGCCCGGACCGTAATGAAAATAGTAAAACGCAATTTTCTTCCGCTTCGCAATAGCCGCGTTAATCGTGTCTGCAATATAGTAAATGCTCTCATTGCAGGATTTCCCGTTGTTCGCGCAAAATCCCTCCTGCAAAGCCTCGGCCTCATAAACGCTCGTCAGCCGGCAAAGCTTTTCAATCAGCTCCTCGCTTTTCTTTTCGGTGATGAATCCCGCAGATTCCACCGCGTCCGCAAGCAGCTTCAATTCCGGCATCTCAAATAAGCGGCTCGCAAGGTAATAGCGGTTCTGCGTCGTCTTGTGCGTGTAAATATCAAAGCCGCAGTCCGCAAGCTGCTTGATGTTCTTGCCGACGGTCGTGCGGTGCACCGTAACGCCGCATTCCTTTTGGAGCTTATCCATAATGTTTTTTGTAGAAAGCTCGTGGTTTTCGTCGCTGTATGTGTTCAGAATTTTCAAAAGCGAGATCGTCCGCAGCTCGGCGTTGTCCTCCGCCTTCGGTGTCTTATTCGTCTTTGCCATAAAGCAGCACTCCTTTACGCTCGTTCTGCTTTTATTATAGCGGACGAACCCCCACCGCACAAGCCCGGAAACCGTCAGGTGTCGCTTTTTCGCTCACCGTGGCTTCGTAATAAGCTCTGTCACCGCTTCGCCGCAAGACGGCACAAACGAAAAATTCTGCTGATATTCCTTCGCGTTCCATACAATATTCGGCATGTATATCCCTCACTTTTCCGCTAAAATGCGTTCGATCTCATCTAATGTGTCGGCAAAATAAATGCCCTCTTGCCGCTCCTTGGTCGAAAGCCCCATCTCGATCATATGGCCTAAAAGCGCCTTCAGCCCGTCGTAATATCCATTCAGATTATAAAGAATGCACGGCGCGTCTAAATGCTTCAGCGATACCTTCGACATCACTTCCGCAATTTCCTCCAGCGTGCCCGTGCCGCCCGGGAACGCGATAAACGCGTCGCCGAGCTCAATCATTTTCGTCTTTCTGTCCGTCATGTCCTTTGTCACAATAAGCTCCGTCAGCCCGTCGTGCTGCAGCTCGGAGTCCACAAAAAACTGCGGCTCCACACCGGTCACTTTGCCGCCGTTTTGCAGCACGCTTTCGGCGATCGACCCCATTAGCCCGCATTTTGAGCCGCCGTAAATGAGGTCATGCCCGTTTTCGCCGATCCACTTGCCGAGCGCCTCCACCGCCTCTTGCAGCTTGGGGTCATTGCCTGCGTTCGCACCGAGATAAACCGTAATATTCATCTTCATCCCCGCCTTTCTTTTCCCTTATCATACAAGAATTCACCGAAGATTTCAACCGCTTCACTCCACACGGTACAAAACATGCGCATAAAAAACGGCGGCGCAAAGCCTAAGCTCCACGCCGCCGTTTTGGGATATATAAATCAGGAGAGCGCCTGCCCGCATTCCGAGCAGAACTTACTGCCCGGCTTTACCGGCGCGCCGCAGCCCGGACACACCGTTTGTAGCTTTGCGCCGCAAGCGCTGCAAAACCTCGCGTTTGCGAAGATCTGCGCCCCGCACTGCGGACAGACTGCCCCCGCCGGAGCTGTCGGCGCCGCATTTACGGGTACGCCCGCCGTCCGGAAGCTCGTTGGCTCGCCCATCGTGCAGCGGTACACCACCTCAAAAATCTCGCTCGGCAGCTTTTTCTGCTTATACGCACCGATGCCCGCCGTTACCGCCAGCGGCCACAGCAGAAAAATCCCCACGGCGCCCGCGCCCAGCTTGTCCGCCCACTGGCCCTCGCCGAGCGTCACATTGAGCTGCGTGCCGTTTACCGTGAGCTCCACCGTTGTCGCCAGCTTCATGCCGGAAAGCGTGCGCAGCGTATCGGCCTGCGCCGCCTGAATGAGGTACCCGTTCGGCGTCGCCACGCTCTGCACCTCCATGCCCTTTTCTCCGCGCAAAAACGTCGTCACAGCCTCTAAAACCTGCTCTGCAGTCACTTGGTTCAGCTCAAATACTCTCGACTCTTTCATGTCGTTCCCCCATTTCTATTTCGCTTCGCGCAGCGCCTTCCAAAGCGCCGCATCATTTTCCAGTTGATAAGCGTCTTCTTCATACAGCAGGTTCCGCTGCTCAAACCGTATCACACACGTCGTGCCGTCTGTTTTCACAAACGTCAAACTCTGCTCGCTGTCCGTTGCACGCATGTCCGTTCTTTCGCCGATTTTCACCTCGCAAAGTGCGTCAAAAATCGTTTGCATCACCGCCTTGTCCGTGATGCGGCAGGAAACGGGCGTGTCCAGCGTGTAACGATATTCCATGCAGTTCATCTCATTCACGTCAAATGTCTTTGCGAAGTCCTCTGCTTCGCCGCCGCAAAATGTAAACACCTCGCCGGCTTCGCTTCTTTCCGCCGTCTTTCTTTCGCAGCCCGCAAGCAGCACGCACAAAACGACCAGCGCACTCAGCAAAATGAAACCGCATCGCTCCATTTTCCCACCCCCTTTTCTATCCCCTATCCTACCAAACGACCGCAACCGAAAAAAGCGTTTTCCCGGTTTGGTCATTGACATGCCGGAAAATGTCAAAACCCAATGCGTTCGCTTATGGCGGTTTCGGTCGAAGCGTGGTATAATCGCCTTAAATCAAGCATACGGAGGGAACCCGCATGAAATTTTGTGACCGTCTCAATTTATATATCGAAACACTCGGCTGCTCCGCCAAAACGCTTTCCGCCGCCTCCGGCATATCGGATGCCGCCATCAGCCGCTACCGCTCCGGCGAGCGTGAACCCGGCAGGGACAGCGAACAGCTTCTGCGGCTCGCACAGGGCATCTGCGCCATCGCCGCCGAAAGCGATTATTCTCCCGGCTTTTCGGAGGGCGAAGTTCTCTGCGCCCTCCGCGCTTCCCTGCACACCGAAAAATCCGATTTTGACAGCGCCGTTCAAAACCTCAAAAACCTGCTCACCGCATTCGGCATCAGCTACGCAGAGCTTTCCCGCGCCATGAATTTCGACGCATCCTACCTCTCCCGCGTCTGCTCCGGACAGAGAAAACCCGCAAACACAGAGGAATTCATCACGCAGGTCTGCCGCTATGTCACAAGGCGGTGCCTGAAAAACGACCAAAAAGAAGCCCTCTGCGCACTCGTCGGTACACCCGCAGAGCAACCTGCAAAGCCCGAGCAATACACAGCGCTCCTCATGGAGTGGCTGTGCGCCGCAAAGCAGCGCGATGCCGAGTCCGTCTCCAAATTTCTCGCGCATCTCGATACCTTCGACCTCAATGAATATATCGAAGCCATTCATTTTGGGGAGATTAAGGTGCCTTCGCTCCCGTTCCGACTCCCTGCCTCGCGCAATTACTACGGCATAGAGGAAATGAAGCAGGGCGAGCTCGATTTTTTCAAGGCGACCGCGCTTTCCAAATCCGCCGCCCCCGTTTTCATGTGCAGCGATATGCCCATGGCCGATATGGCGGAAGATCTCGACTTCGGTAAAAAATGGATGTTCGGCATCGCCGTCGCGCTCCGAAAAGGACTGCATCTCGATATAATCCACAACATAGACCGCCCGTTTGAAGAAATGATGCTCGGGTTAGAAAGCTGGATCCCCATTTACATGACGGGGCAGGTCTCGCCGTACTACTTAAAAGGCGTGCAGAACACCGTCTACTGCCACTTTCATTACGTCTCCGGCGCCGCCGCGCTCACCGGCGAGTGCATAAACGGCTTTCACGAAGACGGCCATTACCATTTCACGAATAACCGTGAAGAGGTGCAGCACAGCCGCCGCATTGCAGACCTCCTGCTGCAAAAAGCGCAGCCCTTAATGGAAATTTATAAAGCCCCACAGGCCGATCTGTTCCGCGCATTCCTCAAAAACGACGCAGCCACCATCGGCGCACGGCAAAACATTCTCTCCGCTCCGCCGCTTTATACCATGCCGGAAGATCTGCTCGGACGCATTCTAAAGCGCAGCGGCATGTCGGCAGCAGACGCAGAAAGCATCAACGCCACACTCAAACAGCAAACGGAAAATATCGAGCAAATTCTCACTGCAAACACCGTCATCGACGAGCTCCCGCATGTAAGCGAAGAAGCGTTCCGGGCAAGCCCCCTCACGCTCTCGCTTTCAAACGCATTCATCGAAAACACCGTCACGTACACCTATGAAGAATACACAGCGCACCTTAAAGCCACCAAAATATTCGCTGAACAGCACCTAAACTACACCGTCCGTTTTGCGGAGAAACCCGCGTTCCGCAATATCCAAATTCAAATCCACGAAAACGAGTGGGTCATGCTGTCCAAAAGCAAAGCCCCCGCCATCCATTTCGTCATTCGCCACAGTAAAATGCTCAGCGCCTTCCAAAACATGATCTTGCCTTACGTTGAGGATTAACCGCCACCCGCGTCAACGTGGTTAAACGTTTTGCAACGTTCGCGGCGCTAATCGCCGTTTATTGCCGAATATATTCGCAAAAATCATTCACAACACGCTCCATCATTTCGTTATTCCGGCGCGAAACCTCGGCCGCGTTTTCCGCCTGCATGTTTCCTTGCCGTATCGCTTCCTGAATGTACTCGTCCGTAAACGTAAAGCTCGTCAAAGACTGTATCAAGATCGGCGCCACCGTCTCAAATTTTCCCTCCGGCGCAATGATACCGAAAATGTTCGAGGCACTGCGTGAAGGCGTCACGTCCACACCGTTGATTTCATAACCGCCCGCGTCTAAAATGCTGCCCTCAAACATACCCGTGCAGGCCGCCCCTGTTTCCGATGTAAGGCTCGCTAAGATCGAAGCTTCCGAAACCGCATAGCTTGCAAGCGGCGTCGTAATGGGCGTTTCGCTCAAAACTGTCATGTTTTGAATTTTTGCAAATGCAAAACTCTGGGGCATGATGCCGTCGTAAGCGTCTTGGTAATCGTCCATCGCGTTTAAGCACCCCGCAAGCGTCGGGTCCTCCAGCACCGGCAAATATGTCAGCGGGTCATTGCTCGTGCTCATCGATTGATACTGCGCCTTCGCTTCCGCACTCTTAAAGTACGGGCCAAGCTCACCGTAATAGAAGATCTGCACATCCGGGTCATTCGGGTCCCACGCGCGGATGGAATAGCCCGCGTATTCGCCGCCGGTCACAATCTGCCACCCCTGCGGCAGCTGCATCGTGAACACCCCGCCGTCGTAATCAACCAACG
>ERZ894236.1541-NODE-1541-length-15587-cov-15.5839_pt1 | contig 15587 bp, 17 predicted proteins | sample MGYA00380297_ERZ894236 | MGnify/ENA primary metagenome ERZ894236 (study PRJEB32331, sample SAMN06328420) | human gut metagenome | biome: human gut microbiome; feature: stool | host: Homo sapiens | collected 2014-08-04 ... | reverse complement strand
ACCCTAAGGGAGCTCTATTAAAGTTACCCTTTTTTACCACCGATATGAAAAAGAAATTTTTTTGCTAATTTATGGTTGACTTTTCATAGCTGGTCTCCAATTCAATTTTCTCACTATTTATTTTAGCACGCACAATTCTTATATTCCACTTATGTTTTTCTAAAGATTTTATGGGTGGACTGCCATACATAGCAATCCACCCATAAAATTACCATACTTCTAGATTATCTTCCGCATTCACCCAATCTTGCATCTCACCCGTCAAAGCCAACCTGGCATACTCAATAGGGTTGTCAATGGCAAGAGCATTTAATGCACACTGAGAATTAGGTGTGGTCATCAATCCCTGCCTGCGCAATACTCTGTACGCGCATTGCAAGATCCATCCACGAATTCATGATCTACTTTTCCCACTTTCCCGCTCCGACAACGGCACTTCGTTTTTCATGTAAGTATCCCACACATGTATCCGGTCCTGCTCATCCAGTTTCCGCAGTACCTTTGCAGGAACCCCCGCCACGATGCAGTCATCCGGCACATCACGGTTTACGACCGCTCCAGCCGCAACGATACAGTTTTTCCCGATGGTCACTCCGCCACAGATCGTCGCGCTCGAACAGATCCAGCTTCCGCTTCCGATGTGGACCGGCTTTGCATACTCAAGGTCATGGAAACCGTCCGGATACTGCTGCGGCAGACGCTCATCGGAGAGGAACGGATGGAATCATTTTTTCCAGAAGACGCTGCTTTCTTTTCTTCATCCACAGCGGTGTGCGGTTGAATTTATCACAGGTTTCCATCCCAAACGAATGGTATTTTTCCAGATCTTTGCTGTCGGCATTGTAGAGTCTGCCGGCTTTCATTCTTTCCCAGTTATTCATGTCTGTTTCTCCTTTTTTGGGATCGCGTACCTTATTCTTCTTTCTCCAGAAATGTCTGCACATTTTCTTTTGTAACCTTCTGATATGCGCGATATATATATTTATAATTTTTAAACGGATTTGGATTATTTTCATCCTCTGTAGCAATCGAAAATGCAAGATTTGCCATTGCTGCTGCCTGCCCTTCTTTATCGTTATATACGGTTGCTGCAAGTGTTCCGTCTTTTACCGCTTCAAGCCCTTCTTTTGTCCCATCTATTCCAAAAAATACCGGCCGGTTTGTTTCCGTATACCCGAGCTTTTCATAAGCATCCATAGCACCGAGTGCCATTGCATCATTATTGGCAAGAACAACTTCCATCCGGTTGTTATATTGTCCGATCAGCTGTATCATACGGTTCTGTGCCTGCACACGATTCCAGTTTGCAATCTGATAACTCAGTTTTTCCAGTGCAATCCCCTGTTCTTTCAGGCTCTCCGCAACGCTTTCCGTTCTAATAATGGCATCCTGATGCCCCATTTCCCCCTCAAGTATCACATACTGGATCTTTCCATCATGATTACGGTCCACATCCGGATGTTCTTTGATATAATCTGCTGCAAGCTGTCCCTGCATCTGTCCGGATTGTTTTGCTTCTGCTCCGACATAATATAACTGATCCCACTGCATCAGGTCTTCTTCCACAGGTTCCCTGTTAAAAAATATAATGGGAATATCGTGTTCCTGCGCGGCTGTAATGATCTGCGACGGATCCGTCCGGTCTGCCAGATTGACGCACAGAATATCACAGCCATTGCCGATCATTTCCTGCACCTGATCGTCCTGCGTTCTCTGCGAATTTGCAGCATCCATAATGGTCAGACTGATATCATATTCCCTTTTTTCCAGTGTCCTGCATTCCCTTTTAAAATTTTCCAGAAGTTCCCCCAGAAAGGTATCTCTCTGGTCATAACATGCGACACCAATATAAATCTGTTTCGGTATTTCCTTTTTTTCGCTTCCACATGCACCATACAAAAGAATTCCCATCAGACCAATTAATGCCATAGCGTTTTTTATTTTTCTTTTATCCATGATAACCTCTGATTTTACCGGCTGATTGTAAACAGCAGATTCCGGTTCTCCTCCGAAAAAAGATTCTCCCGCGTGAGAACGGTATATGTAATCTGCCGGTCTTTCATTTTATAGAAAAAATTATGTCGTTTTTTAATAAGCTCTGCAACGCTTTCATAGCCTGCGTCAAACTCATCCGGAGCAACCAGACATTGTGCCCATCCTGCATCCAAATAATAAACTGCCTCCGTTGAATTTCCAATTCCATAGAGTACCGCCCCATACAGGTCATTATCCTTTGCCGCCTCCCCGGCTTCCACAAAGCTTGCATTATCCAAAGCCATCACGATATCCACCCTTCTTTGCGTCTGTAAATTGATTTTCTCTTTCGAATCATTTTCTTTTGATACAGACCATAAAATTTCTGCGCCACTCCCCTTTAATGTATCACAAATCCCCTTCTTTCTTTTTATCACTGCTTCTGAAGTGGCATACTGCGAATAGATCCCAATCTTCTTCCCGATCAGATTTCCACGGTAATTTTCCAGAAGCTTTTGGGCAAGATCCGCACCCATATGGTAATGATCAGGTTCTATTGTATGCAATCCGGACGGTTCTTCGGGAAATGTATCTCCCACGGCCATTATAGGAACACTTTTTTCCAGCTGTTTTAGCTTTTGCGGCCCATCCCGGTTTGCAATCGGTTTTACGATCACCGCATCTGCTCCTTTTGCAATTTCCTGATTCATAATCTCAATCTCCTCATTGGCGGTTTCCATATTGTCCTTACTGATGATCACAACATCTGTATCATATTCCCGTGCTGCCATTTTCAGTCCGTATTTAAACGCTGACCACTCGCTCTCATCCACATCCGGTATGATCACCGCAATTGTTTCTGGATCATGGCCGTTTTGCTTATAGATGATAAAGCCGAGAACCAGAATCACGAGAATTCCCAGAACTGCCTCTATTATCACAAATGTTTTTTTCCCATGTTTCATTTTAAGAATCCTCCGGCATATGGTGTTCCTCAAATTTCCTGCAGTTTTCCTCACTGTAAACAATCTCTGGGATGATAACTGTCACTGTCGTTCCCTCATCCAGTTCACTTTCTATCTGAAGTCCGTATGGTTCTCCAAACAATAACCGGAGCCGGTTATTTACATTTACAAGCCCGACTCCGGAGCCTTTTTTATGTACACGGTTTGTATCCTTTAATAACAGGTCAATCTCCTCTTCCGGAATCCCCATTCCGTTATCCGATACCTGCATAAAGATATTTTCTTGTTCTTTCCATCCGCGAATGAGGATTTTTCCGCAGTCATCCATCTCCCTTACGCCGTAATTGATCGCATTTTCAAGGATCGGCTGCAGCACAAGTTTCACGATACAATCATCCAGAATATCCGGACGGATATCAAATACAACTTCAAACTTATTTTTATACCGCACTTTTTGTATATTAACATAACTTTGCGCGTGCTGCAGTTCATCCCTTATGCGGATAACCGTATGTCCTTTTGAAAGGCTGATCCGGAAAAGCTTTGCCAGCTGCGTGATCATAAAGGCAGCTTCCTCATTTTTACCGCTCTCTATCATCCAGGTGATGGAGTCTAATGTATTGTATAAAAAATGCGGGTTGATCTGGCTTTGCAGCACATCAAATTCGCTTTTTCTTCTTTCATTCTGTTCCCATATGACTTTTTTCATCAGTTCGGAATTCTGCCGGTAGGATTCCTGAATGGATTGTCCCAGATGCCGGATCTCTGTTGAGCCTCCGATTGCAATCTTTTCTTCTTTTCCTTCCTGATATTCACGCACCGAGTGATCCAGTTTCATAATCGGCCGCGATATCCGCACGGAAATGATGCGGTTTACAAATACAAGCATCATTGCCATAAGCAGTAAAATAAGCAGGACAAACTGCTTTACATCGGCCATCTTATTTGTGAATATTTCATACGGCATAACACAGACCAGGCGCCATCCTGTATAACTGATTGCACCCACCATAACTTTTCTGTGGTTTTTTCCCAAATATTCATCGTAAATTTTTTCTTTGGACGAAGCTGCCTTTACGCTGCTTTCTGTATTCATGCCATTGTCAATTCTTGCCTGATGCGGATGATAAATAATATTTCCCTCACCATCACACAGATAAAAATACTGTCCTTTTCCTGACGTATTGATCCGTTCCATCATACGTGAAATCCCGGAATAGTCCATATCCACAAGCAGCACTCCCAACTGTGTATCTGTCCCATTCGTAAGTTCCACGACACGGCTGGAAGAAATCACCCAGTAATACCGACAGGTACCGTCATCAAATAAATTCTGGACATGGGGTGTGGAAAAATGGATATTCTCCATACGTGTTTTTGCCTGCATAAACCATCCCTGTCTGGTCACATCCGGTTCTTCTTTCTGGGCAACAACCGGCTCTGCTGCCATAAGGCTTCCGTATCCATTATATATAGCAATGCTCCTTAAGTTCTCTTTATTTGCCTCATATAAAAGATTTAACCCTTTGTGGATGGATTCGTTCTGTTCCCGGATATCGTTTTCCTTTATAACATCATAATATGCGGCATCCGATATCTGCCTCATATTCACAAGATAATTTTCTATGGAATCCACCGTCTGATCCATCATCTTTCGGTTATTATCCACAATATTCTGCTGTGTGATCCCCGAAAATCTCCAATATACCATCATGCCCATACAAATCATAATTAAGGTTGATATTACAGAAAATGCAACCATGATGGTTGACTGGATATCTCCCGGTTTATTTTTCATTTTTTTCATATGCTGTCCTGTATTTTGAAGGGGATACCCCAAACTGTCTTTTAAACACATAACTGAAGTAATTTGGATCGGAATATCCCACACTCTTTGCAATCATATAACTTTTTTCCGCGGTTTCCACAAGCATGCGTGCCGCCTTATCCATACGGTATTCCGTCAGGTATCCGACAAAAGAATTCCCTGTTTCTTTTTTGAACATGCTTGAAAAATAAGAATTTGACACGCCCAATTCTTTACAGATATCGTCAAGCCCTAAATCTTCCTGCTGATAATTGTCGTGCACATATTCTTTTGCCCTCCCGATCAGGGATTTCTTGGAATGATACCTGGCATCTGCCATGTCATCATGCAGCATACAGCAGAATTTTAAAAGCCATTTCTGCAAAACCTGCGGTTCTAAATTACACAGTTCATTATACAAAGAACCGATACCTCCCGGTATTTTTGTGGTATCCATTTCATTGTTGACCATAAAATGATACAGTTCGCCAATGAGTTCCATAACTGCCACATGATATTTTTCCAATGATTTCAGGTCAAGGAATTTATGCTGCATGTAAACTTCTATGGCATTTGCAATATCTTCATTTTCTCCAAGGCAGATCTTTTTGAACACATTGGACAGTTCTGTTTTCTCTCCGGCATCCCTTTGGATTTTTCTCTGTGGAACAATCTCTTTTAAATTTATCGCCCGGTTGCTTCCATATAAAACACGATAGGAAACCGCTTCCCTGGCGCTTTGATACGATGCTGCAATCTTTGCAATGTGCCCACATACCTGACCGATCCCTATGGTTACTTTTGCCCCCATAATATGATGGATATATTTACAGAAACGGTCACAGGCATCCGTCAGTTCTGAAATTTCTTCCTCACTTTTTAACTGCATAATCATAATGGTATCCCCAAGATAGCGAAAACGCTTCGCGTTCCATTTTTCCCCGAGGTTCTCCCCTGCCTGCCGGTCTACCGATACCGAAAGCAGCCGTATATCCATGCCCTCCGGAACCTGACTTGCCGATGTGTGTATGATCAGGCAGCAATACCACGGGCCTGTAAAAGCAATCTGGTAATCCTTAAAATAATGCGGCATCTCCTCTTCCGGAATACGTCCTTCAATAAGCGTTGTATACAAATTCGCCTGCAGCATCGGAAGGGAATCCGCATAATATTTTTTCAAAAGATCCGTATTTCTTTTTTCACTGATCTCATAGTCCAGTTTCTCTTTCAGACGCTTAAACACTTCTGTTATTTCAACAGCATTGAGCGGCTTTAAAATATATTCCTCGATTTCAAGATGCACGGCTTCTTTTGCATATTCAAAATCATCAAACCCGGTAAAAAGCAGAATTTTTGTTGCCGGATACTTTGCTTTTATATGCGCACACAATTCCAGTCCGTCCATATACGGCATCCGGATGTCCGTCATAACAACATCCGGCTGCATTTCTTCAAGCATGTCCATTGCTTTAAATCCGTTGTTTGCATGCCCGGCAACCTGAAAGCCGAGTTCCTCCCATTTAACTTTTTTAACGATGGCTTCAATGACTTCTTCTTCATCATCCACCAGCAATAATGTATACATACCTCTTCCCCCATGTTATTTTATTTATTATAGCAATTTGTCCAGATAAAGTAAAACCTTTCCAACATAAAACAGAGATGCCCTGCATGTTTCATGCATCACCGGCATCCCTGCTTTTTCATTATAGAGGAGAGTATATGTTTTATTTTTTCTGAACGTATTTCAGACAATCCAGTGTTACTGCAACAAGGATGATAATACCCGAGAATACGAACTGGAGGTTGGTATCAATACCCAGGATTGTGAGGGAGTATGTTAATGCTGTAAAGATACATACACCGGTAACAACACCGGAAATCTTACCAATACCACCGGTAAATGATACACCACCGACAACACAGGCTGCAATGGCATCCATATCCCAGCCCTGTCCATAAGCGGCGGAACCAGATCCAACCATTCGGGTACATTCAAGCCAGGAACCGAATCCGTAAAGGATACCGGCCATAATAAATGCACCAAGTGTTACTGCAAATACAGAGATACCTGAAACTGCTGCTGCCTCCGGATTTCCTCCGACTGCATAAAGATTTTTACCAAAGGTTGTTTTGTTCCAGATAAACCATACAATGACAATTGCTGCAACTGCCCAGAGAATGATGGTCGGGAATCCATTGACTTTTGGAATTACCATATTCGGAATGGTCGGCTCGATCGCTCCGAAGGAAACACCTTTTGTCGCATAAGTTACCAGACCAAAAATGACAAGCATGTTTGCCATGGTCGATATAAACGGATGCATCTTGAATTTCGCTGTAAAAAATCCGGCTATACTTGTAAAGAACGTACATAATACAATACATGCTACCAGTGCAAGAATGACTCTTGCCGGTGTCGGTACTTTCGTAAAATCAAAGATGTGTCCGAACACACCACCTGTATTTACACCCTGATGCATGATAATGGTTGCGGTTGTCATTCCCATACCAACCATTCGTCCAACGGAAAGATCCGTTCCTGTAAGAAGGATCAGACCTGCAACTCCAAGTGCTAAAAACATTCTAGGCGATGCCTGCTGGAGAATATTTAAAATATTATTATACGTAAGAAGCGGCGTTCCTTTTTTGATTGGAGTTATGATACATAACGCAACAAAAATAAGAATGATCGCGATGTAGAGTCCATTCTGTAAAAGGAATGTTCTCCGGTTAAATGTATACTTATAATTTTCCCATTTCTGTGCCTGATTTTCTGCAAATGTAAATTTGGACAACCGGAGCAGATCAATCAGATGATACTTGTAACTGTACGCATCATGCTTCCGGTCTTTAATCCTCTGATACTCTTTTTCCAGTTCAATCTTTTCATTGGAAACACGGTTCTTATATACATAATTTTCTTCTTTGACCTCGGCCTGGGCGGAAGTCTTTGCCAGAGTTTCTTTGTGTTCCTTTTCAATCTTTGCAAGTTTCTGCTGATGCTCCTGCAGTGCCTGTTCCTTTTCCGCTATACAACTTGCCTTAACTGCATTATAATACTTGTCAAAATTATTTTTGAGATAATTTTCTGCTTTCCCGATCAGTTTTGCGATCTGGTCTTTGTTCTGTGCCTCTACCGCTTTTGCCTGTTCAAGCTCCTTCTGGCAGGATGCAATCTCAGAATCTTTTTCCCCTTTGGAAAGTGTTTTATCTCTTTTTACGTTTTCGATCCTGCTCTGGTACATAATGACTTTTGCCGTACCATCTTTTCTGAGTTCATCAATCTCTTTTTGTATTTTTCCGACATATTCCTCAATCGGCTGACGCAGTGTTTTTTCCTGCTCCGCTGTAAGAATCTTGCTATTTGCCATATCTGTCCCCCCTGCCTATAAATATTTCGCGCTGAGGCGAAGTAATTCTTCCTGATTCGTTTCCTTTGTATTGACAATGCCCGCAAGCCGTCCGTTCGACATGACACCGATCCGGTTTGTAATACCAAGGATTTCCGGCATCTCAGAAGAAACCACGATAATGGTCTTTCCCTGTTTTGCCATCTGTATGATCAGGTCATAAATTTCATATTTTGCGCCGACATCAATTCCTCTTGTCGGTTCATCCATCATAAACACCTTCGGTTCACGCTCGAGCCACTTTCCAAAAATAACCTTCTGCTGGTTTCCTCCGGAAAGACTTGAAATCATATCGTTTGGTCCCAGACATTTGGTATGCATGACTTTAATTTCATTTGCGGTAGCCTTTGTCATTTTCGGTTCTGAAAGTGCCGCGCCTTTTTTATATGCATTAAGATTTGCAATGGTTGTATTAAATGTAAGATTCCCTTTCAGGAATAATCCATTTGCCTTCCGTTCTTCCGTAATAAGCGCGAATCCATAATCCATTGCCTCTTTTGCACAGCTGAAATTCATAAGCTTATGGTTCAGATAAACACGGCCTGCGGCTCTTGTGCGGATACCGAATATGGTTTCCAGCAATTCTGTCCGTCCGGCTCCCACAAGGCCATATAAGCCAAAAATCTCCCCTTCACGGACATCAAATGTAACATCCTGTAAATACGGCTCATATTTTGTGGACAAATGCTGGATTGATAAAATAACATCTTTCGGCTGATTATCCACCGGTGGAAAACGGTTTTCCAGCACACGGCCTACCATTGCAGTAATCAGTTCATTCATATTTGTTTCTTTTGCACTTTTTGTCATGACCAGATTTCCATCCCGGAGTACGGAAATATCATCACAGATCTCAAATATTTCATCCATTTTATGGGAAATATAAATAAGGGAGATGCCCTGGTCACGAAGCATCCGCATCATATCAAAAAGTTTATCCACTTCCTGTACGGTAAGTGATGATGTTGGCTCATCCAATACGATTACTTTCGAATTATATGAGATCGCCTTTGCAATTTCACACATCTGCCGCTGGGAAACGGACATATTTCTCATCGGCTGATCCAGATTCACCGTCATTCCCAGTTTCCGGAATAATTCCGAGGCTTCATTTTTCATTCTTCCCTCATCGATCATCCCAAGGGAATTTACCGGGTATCTGCCAAGAAAGAGATTATCCACAACATTTCTCTCCAGACACTGGTTTAACTCCTGATGCACCATTGCAATCCCATTTTCAAGTGCATCCTTCGGACCGGAAAAATTCACTTCTTTTCCGTCAAGGTATATAGTTCCTTCGTCTTTCTGATAAGTTCCAAAAAGACATTTCATCATTGTTGACTTACCGGCACCATTTTCTCCCATAAGTCCCATAACTGTTCCTTTTCTCACATCAAGGTTGATATGATCAAGTACTCTGTTGCGGCCAAATGATTTACTCATGCCACGTATCGATAAGATAATATCTTTGCTCTGATCCCCCATACTATCCGCTCCTATCCTTTTGTTTTCGGGGAGAGAACCGTATTTCTCCCCCCGAAGTTAAGTTGTTTTACTGATTTAAAAGAGCTGTGTAAGAAGCTGCATTATCTGTTTTCACCATGTTGATGGCAAAAGCATCGTACTGTCCCGGATTGCCCAGACGGTTTGTGATATTAGACTCTGTCTGTCCGTCACCACCAATGTACTCAACATCCAGATTTAAAAGGTCATCATACTTCTGTAACAGCGGCTGATAGGTAGAACTTAAGAAGTTATCAGAAGCATTGTAAATATTCAGCCATACCTTCTTTGTCGGATGGGCAGATGCATCTAACTGTTTGGATACCGGTTCCCATACAACGGTAGAATCTGTAAAATCTTTGTAGTTATCAGCGGTTACTGCCACGTTCAGGGAATAGTAAGATCTCTCGTCTTCTTTGTATACATAAACGTCACTGCTTAATACATTTCCTGCATCGTCTGCAGTTCCGATACCCGTGTCAACATCTACACCATCCAGTGCATTTCTAAGAACACGCAGTGTCAGGTATGCCTGTACGTCTGCATGCTGGCTGATCGTTCCACCGTAGCCTTCTGCAATTGCTGCAACTGCATCGCTGTTTGCATCATATCCGAATGTCGGTACACCGTTATCCTTTGACCATGCATTAAACATTGACATTCCCATTCCATCATTGTTGGATACAACGACATCAATGGAATCCCCGAAAGAAGATGACCATGTACCAATCGCGTTGCCGGCTGTTGCTGCATCCCATGTAGCACCTGCTGAGTTTTTCATTTCCTGAGAAGCAAGTTCACGGATCACATAGGTTTTTCCACCTACTTCAATGCTTCCGTCCTGAACCTGTGATGCTTTTCCATCGGTATTGGTTCCTGCCGGTGCACTGTCTGCCTCGCCGTTTTTATCCACTGCTGTTCCAAGTGCTTTTCTGACACCTCTTGTACGGGCAATGGAATCATTGTGACCGATATCACCGATTGCTAAAACATAGCCGATCACGCCATCTCCGTTACGGTCAATCTTGTCAATATTTTTCTCGATGTAATCTTTTACCATGGTACCCTGAAGTTCTGCACCCTGATTTGCATCAAACCCTACATAATAAGTATCTTTGTTAAAATTGAGTGCTGTCATATCAAGCTCTCCTGTAGAACTGTTTGACGGCTGACGGTTAAACCATACCAAAGGTTTATCCTTGTTTGCGACAGTTGAGGTAGAAGTGCCTCCCCCTGTATTGCCTGCCTGTGTGCCACCGCCGTTGTTTCCCCCATCGGCTCCGCATGCTGCGGTTGAAAGTGCAAGTACCGCCATCATCATAATTGCAACAATTTTCTTTTTCATAAGAATTTCCCCCTTCTTGTTTTGTTTGTAATGCTAGTATACGGGATTTTTATCTCATAAACTATAGAATATTTTTTGGTTCACATTAAAAATTTTCATATTTTTCCGTTATTTGTTCAATTTTTTCATATTTTTTCTTTGCCATTTCGTCACTTTGCCGTTGATTTGTACTAAAAAAAGCCATCTTTCTTTACAAAGATGGCTTTTTAAATCTTTTATAAAAGGCTCTGTTATCCTTGTTCCAGAATCACATGCCACGCCTCACACAGCCGTTCCAGCGACCACGCGGCATTTGCCGGACTTGTGGATGGAAGCACCATCGCTTCGATCCCCGTGACCGGAAACTGGTATCTTTTATAAAGCTGTCCTGCCTTGTTTCCGTTTGCATAAATACGTGTTATGTTCGTTTTTTCCAGAATCATGCCAATATCCGTCGGCTGTACATTTTTAATACTGCTGTCACTTGATCCTTTGATGTCACAGCTTTGGATCACATCCCACAGGGCAATCCGGCGGGCAAGCAGCATGGCTTTTTTCTCCTCAATTGTATGCGGAACCGACTCCTTTAAAAGTGTTGCAAGCACTTTCCAGAAACGGTTCTGTTTGTGCCCATAATAAAAATTGTTTTCTCTTGATTTGACGGACGGCAGGGTTCCTAATATGAGAATTTCGGAAGCTCTGTCGTACACCGGTTCAAACGAATGGACAATGTGTTCATATTCCATGGGATTCTCCTTTTAAAGTTACCACCCTATCCGTATCCATCTTACTGCTTATCCTTCTCTAAGATCTGGTCAATCGCAGCTGTCACCTTTTTGTAAACTTCATCACTCGTGATTCCGCCCATGATTGGATCTCCGACAATGTTGCCATTACGGTCAACGAGAACTGTCGTTGGAAATGCCATAATATTTGTTGCGTATTTACCGGCCTCACTGTCCGAATCAAGGGAAAGGTTGGTATAGTCTGCCCCCTGTTTTTTCAGGATGCTTTTTGCTTCCGCAATTCCCTCTTTGTTACCATCGAGTGAATCCGTGTTTACGCCAATGACCTGACCGCCCTTTGCCTTCAGTTCTTCATTTAATTTGTTGAGTGCCGGAAGTTCCTCCACACATGGCGTGCATCCATTAAACCAGAAATTAACAACCGTTACCGCATTCTGTGAAAAAATGCTGCTGTCCACCTTATTTCCATCCAGATCCTTCGCCTGAAAAGACGGAAAGACGGATGTTTCTGCATTCGCGCTTTGGGCGCCGGAATTTTCTGTTCCCATCTGCGCGGTAAGTTCCGTTACCTGATCCTCGATTTTCTTAATCTCTTCGATATCCTTATCCAGCTTTTTCAGGTCTGCCTCCGAAAACTGGTCCTTCACATGATCCAGCTGTGTCTCCAGAAACGTTCCATAATTTTGTTCTCCTGCGTCTGCAGCTTTGTTTTTGTCAATGTTATTAAAAACCGTATTCCACAATTCCTGATGTTTCGCAATAATGGCATTTTCCTTTTCGTACAGTTTGTTGAGTTCTGCATTACCAGCCCCTGTATCTTCCGCAGACTGTGCCTGCGTTTCCGTCACAGTGCTGCCTTTTTCCGAGGCATTGCCACAAGCGGCAAGTCCAAATACCAGAGTCATAACCAGTAACATTACTGTAAGTTTTTTCATTTTAATTATTCTCCTTCTTCTTTTTTGATTTTTCTGCAAATCCATACTTATAACTGATTGCCTCTACCGGACATTCCTTCACACATGCTCCGCAGCGTATACATTCCGTATGATTTGGATGCCGGACCACATCCACATCCATTTTACAGACACCGGCACATTTGCCGCAAGATACACATTTACCGGTATCTATATGCATCTGTAAAAGAGATACTTTATTAAAAAGCGCATAGACTGCGCCAAGCGGACAGATCCATTTGCAGAACGGGCGATAAAACATAAGGCTTAACAACACGACCGCAACCAGTATTCCGGCCTTCCATGTAAACAGCTTTCCCAATGCCGCACGGATGCCTGCATTTGCAATCGAAAGTGGAAGTGCCCCCTCTAATACTCCCTGTGGACAGAGGTATTTGCAAAAAAATGGGTCCCCCATTCCCAGCTGGTTCGTCACCAATATAGGAAGCAGAATAACGAAAACCAAAAGAATTCCATATTTGATAAACCGAAGCGGCTTTAACTTCCGGGTGGATATTTTTTTAAATGGAATCTTATGCAAAAGTTCCTGGAACCATCCAAACGGACACAAAAAACCACACACAAACCGTCTTTGCATTACCACGGTAGATCTCTCCCTTAAAAAAATTCGGCAGATGAATATTCGTAAGAATCGTTGCCACAGCCTGAATCCACCCACGGACATGTGCAAGAACATGTGATGCCTTATGCTTTTTTTTATCCAATGCCAACACACTCCAGACATAATTTAATTGCTTTGGAGAGTACCGTGGCTGCCTCTCCACGCATCGCGCCATAACAAACCATAAGCATTGCTGCTGCAAGGAGCAGCAGCTGTACGGCTGCTTTCTTTTGTAGTTTCATTCCCTTTCATTCCTTTCTTTTTGCTTGTTACAGGTTATCAGCCAACTGTGAACGTCCTGTGTATGAAATTCTAAGATATCCTTAAGAAAATCTGAAGTATCCACGCATCTTCCTTTTGCCAGGCATCTGCGTACCTCTTCTGTATCCGAAAGTCACCAGCATTTCCCACGATCTGCGCACGCCGCTGACTGCCATCTGCGGCTATCTGGAACTTTTGGAAAAGGAACCGTTATCTGCTGCCTCCCTCCAGTATGTTGCCATCATCCGGGAACGCACGGATGTGATGACACAACTGGCGGAAGAACTGTTCCGGTATTCGGTTGTCCTGTCTGTGCCTTTGGCACAGCCCCTGCAGGAAGTGTCGGTAAACCGCATTTTAGAGGGAAGCATTGCCGCAATGTATGCGGTGCTCAAAAGACACCGGATCACGCCGGACATTACCATGACCGACCGGACTTGGGCTTTCATTGCACGGACACTGGTGGAGCAGATGCACGGGCAGATGGATGCCGCTTATGAAGCGGGGAGGCTTGTCATCCGGATGCAGATTTAGTTTATTTTTTTATAAAACAGACCAAAAATAAAGCAACTACAACAACTCCTGTGCCTATGATGATACACCTCTTTGCTGTGGTGACTTCTTTTTGATATAAGCGAAATAATTCTCCGGAATGATTCTTTCTATTATGGAGACCAATCATTGCATAGATCAAAAAGAATGCAACTCCGAATATTAAAATTACACTCAGCCGTCCCCAAGCAGAAGGAATGGTGTATTGACCGATTATGATACATAGCAGGATCATAAAATACACGATTTTATTTTGCCCATATCCTAAAGGAAGTTCTTTTTGATAATTTCTATACATCATTTTTCCATAATAAACGATCATGCATATTAAAAACAATAGATAGATTATCATGACCATCATCCTCATTGTATACCTCCTTAATTTTGTCTCATACGAGAAAATGTCACATCCGCCTCCGGATCGGTAAGCTCTATATTGATCCGACTGTTGCGCCGCTCATGAAGCAATAATTGTTTTGCTGTCTCTGTGCTGATTCCCTTTTTCTTTCTTCTCATTGGTCTGAACATACTGTTTCCCCGATAGTATCACTATTCTTTTCGAATCGTATTGCATATAGTTACGAAAAATATGAAAATTTTCAGTCCGGCATAATAATCCGGATCAGATGTTTATCCAACATGATTGTCCGGTTCCAGGGATTGATAATAATCCCTGCGATCTCCGGCACAGTAAGTGCTGCTTCAAACATCCTGCCAATCTCTGACAAAAATGTCGACTTCACCTGATCTGCACCTTTTAATTCTTCCTCAAAGCTGGTAAATGCCGACCACCAGATTTTACCGTCCGGAGTTCTCACTGTCTGTAACTTCATTTGTGCCTGTGCCGGATCCGGTTCCACAGCAACGATCAGTTGTCCTCCCTCTTTCATCCGCCGCCGGATCACCGTCAACGTATGTGCAAGCTGCTCCTGTGTGGCTTCTTTCTGAAGCGCAAAAATTGCATCTTCTATTCTTTCATTGCCTTTTAATCCCTCATCCTGATATTCATTTTTCTTATTCATATTTCATATCCTCTCTTGTCTGCTCCTTTCTATTATAAAATGAGAGGTTTCTTTTTGAAAGCTATTTCTTTCAGATTCTCCTTTTGGGAGAATTCTTTTGACGGAACCGTCCTTCTCTTTCTCTGAGACTGCGAACCTCCAACTCTCCAACTCATAGATTGTATTCTCTGCACGTTTCTTCTATACTGAAAGCAGACAGACACTGCAGCAACTGTCTCTTACGAAATGGAGGTTCCACTATGTCACAAAATAATATTGGCGAATTTATACAACAATCCAGAAAAGCCAGAGGATTTACACAGAAAGATCTCGGTGACCGGATCGGCGTCAGTGATAAAACCATATCCAAATGGGAAAACGGAGTTTCCCATAGTTAAAGATACCACACCAAATATGATGAACCCACGCTTATACACTACCAGCTATAATAAACCGCAAGGACAGC